>Ga0307378_10001343_pt1 | contig 40249 bp, 31 predicted proteins | sample UN1MG_FD_202238 | JGI IMG/M metagenome (GOLD analysis project Ga0307378, IMG submission 202238) | Soil microbial communities from Risofladan, Vaasa, Finland - UN-1 | ecosystem: Environmental > Terrestrial > Soil > Coastal area > Acid sulfate soil | place: Finland: Risofladan, Vaasa | collected...
TTATGGAGATGCAATAAAAGCAATAGTATTTATACCCCTGCTAACTGGTCTTTAGTAGCTACCTTGTCATCAGATTTACTTAATTTTGTAGACTACGGGGTAGAGAATGGGAATAGTTATTATTATGTTGTATCTGTGATAGATATATATAACCAAGAATCTACAATACCTACTGAATCCGACTGGGTTCCAAGAATTTTTGCGAAAGCAACTGCTGTTGTAGATAGTTATTTATTAAGTTCTCCGTCAAGTGTTTCTGTTTCTTTTATCCCTAACGATCATGATGCTACTATTTCTTGGGAATCAGAAATAGGACAGTTTGACGGATACGAAATATATAGATCTTCTTCAGAAAATGTTAATTGGATAAAAGTAGGGTGCGCACAGAAAACTAGTTCTGATTTTGTTGACGAGGATGGGTTATTAAAAGACGGGGTTACTTACAATTATATGGTTAGAAAGATTGTTAATGAAGCTGAAATTTTTATATCGTCTTCTTCGGTAATTCCTTTTAATTCCATATGTTTAGGAACAATCGTATTTGACAATCAAGGGTATATACAAGAGATAGACCAAACATGTAGATTATATATTATTAATTTAATAAGTAGAATAGATAATTATATGGATTTATGGCTTGATACTCATAGGCATAATTTTGTATCTTCTACATTAGATAAAAGAATAGATTTGAATAGAAATATTTCTGTTACAAGTTGGGTTACATCTGACAACAGAAATTTTATTACAACAGAACCTATTTCAGGAGCAACAAGTTATGACGCTATAATTAACGGAGAAAGAACAGATATACTTTATAGTGTAGATCAGGATGGAAGGCAAATAACTTTTGAAAGAGATTTAGATAGTGGTGCTGAAATAGAATTAATATGTGTAGGGCTTAATGAAATATCTGGAATATTACCTAGCAAAAGATTAGGCGATATTAGTGCAACATCAATGGAATCAGGGCTTATCCCTAAGGAGCAATTAAGTGATATAGATCATTTTGGAAGAAGAAAAGAACTTCTAATTCCTTTACAATTTCCAATGGTTTCATCAAACAATTATGAGTATGATATACAGCAAAATAATATTTTAACAGAAGATAGGGTTGAAAGTATAGGTGATGGTGTAACTTTTTATGATATAGAAGAGATAAGTGCAATATCGAGTTCAGGAACTTCTGCCAATATTTCATCTGGTACTAATTCTTCTATTTCTCCTAGACATTTAGATTTAGTTGCCGCTACTAGTTACGGTATTATGGTAACTTCAGATGGTGGAATTACATGGTCTAAAGTTTTACAAGGCGACTCTCCAATACATACCATTTATTTTAGTGAGTCTCAGGTTAGGTTTTTCTCCCTTTCTTCTTCCTCTGTTTATGTTAGTGAAGATGGTTCTAATTGGGCAAGAACAACTGGTTTAGAAACAGTACATTTCGTTAGAGATATAACCGAAGACGAAAATGCAAATATCTTTGTTTCTACAGATGCTGGTATTTTTATAATGCCAGAACCAGATACGGATTCAGCGTCTCCTGGATTTGTAGATTTGATTTTTACACAGGTTCAACCATATGGAGAACTTATTTCTGATTCTTACGCCATATGGTATGATTCCGGTATTTCTGTTAGTACATATGGTAAAATATTTGTTACTACAGATATAGGGGCATCGTGGACAAAATATCAAGAATTAGAAGAAAAGACACCTTTTAGATCTGTTTGTCAATATGGAGAATATTATTTTGCCGTATCAGATACTTGTATTTTTAGAAAAGACTCTGGCAGCAGCGGAACAGAAGAATTTATAAGAATAGCAACATTACCTACTTATATGTCTAGAAAAATAATAGTATTTGAAGATAGAATATTAGTTACAACGGATGATGGGATACTTTTGTCCGATCAAACAGACAATATTTATAGTGATACAAATTTGAATATGGAAAGATCTGTTCCTGATGTATCTTATGAGAATAGACCAATAATAGTTACGTCAATGAACGAGATAGGAAACTTGCTTTTTGTCGGATCTGAGGGACGTTTATTTTCTTGTTCTTCTCTAAATCATTTCAATAGAATATATAATGATTCTGGTATTATTCCTTCCGTTTATGTGGATGTAATAGAGAAAAAATTAGGATTTTTCTATGACTCTTATAGAGGAGTTGTCGTTTTTGACGAAAAAATTGATACTTCTTCTATAGTTACAGTCGCTAATCAATATAGGACGTTTAGGGCAACTGGTAGAAGTTGGTTAGGCGAAAAGTACGATTCTCCGGTCCAGGTTTACGTCAATAATTCTGCTTTTTTGGCAACCAAAGCTTTAGCGGCTGTACCATCGGCGGTTTTATCTACTCCGAATTTTCCTGATTTTGAAGAGCCCGATGCAAATGCATCACGAGCGGATGCTTATGTATCAGAATACTTAGTCTCCGTGGCGGATCTAACTGATCCTTTAACAAATAAATATATAGCGGTTAACAATCTAGTCCATCTATATAGAAAAGTTTATTCACAGGTTGTTGGCAAGGTCCGATTTGGAGTAACCCTTTCCTTACCGTACAAAACATACACAAATTATGTTGTTAAAGACATGGAGATTGCTCCATTTGATATATATGATACAATATTCAAACAGTATGAGATAGTACCTGAAATTGGTTCAATAGACCTTGGTTCAACTGCTCCTGACTCTTATATTGTAGACGTTTCTTCTGGAGTTTTTACTTTTTCTAAGGAGTTCAAAAAACAAGATGTATTAACTATAGATTTGCCTGGTACTGATATTTTAACAGGTGGTTTAAAATCTCACGAACAGCTTGACGATGGTATCGAATATGTTAATTCTGGGTTACCGGCGGTTTTGGCAGACGTACAACAATCTAATATGGTAAAATTAGACATGGTTATTGTCCGAGAAAATATTGCAGATCTTAATGCTTCTGATGGAGTAGATTTAACTTCTCAATATCAGACAGAATGTTTGGATTTTTCAGATTTGGTTCCTTTTTCTGGATCTCTTATAGAATCATCCTGGTATGATAAATTAAATTCTACAGTAGAATATACATCTGAATATTCAAATAACCCATTAGAATCTCCACGAACATATGCATATCCTTTATCTGTGGCTCACGATTCTAATAATACTATATATGTAGGTTTTCCTGATGCTTTAATTTCTGTAAATAAAACTTCTTTTGATATAAGTGTTGTAGATTATAATTTTCGTGGTGGAAAGGGGCCAGTTAATGATCTATTATTTTATAACGGAAATTTATATTTGATTTCGGAAAAAGACATATATGTTATGGACGGTGAAGGAGTTTGGAGCAATTTTACTTCAGAAGGATTATCTGGGATTTTTAGAAAAATTACTCATAGTGGGATAAGTTTTGTTTTAATAACAAGCGAAGGTTATTTTTATTATGATATTTCTCGTAGTTTATGGTCTTTAGGGGCTTCTATAACTAATGGATTTTTTATAGATGATTTTGATTATTCTTTTTCTTTATCTGGGGATAATCTTTATTATAGTGTCGATGGGGTTTCCTGGAGTTTACGAGGTAATTTCGGGAATATGGTAGTTAACGCCTTCGATAAATATAGGACCAATTTTGTTATAGCTTCAGGATCTGGTTTAAGAATGGATAATTCTACTTTTTATGAAGGAAGTTCGAGTTCTATTTCTACTACACTTATAGATTTAGAATCTAATTTAGAGGAATCTGGATCCATATCTTTTAATTGTGTTAAAGTGCATCCTGATGGAAACTCTTTTGTTGCAGGTGCCCAAGATGGATCTTATTGGACATATGACGGATTGGTTTATGATGAACATTTAGATTCAGGTCTTAAAGCAATTCATAAAATATTATATGTTGATGGCGGATATTGGTTATTTGGATATAATTTATTAAAAGTTCCATCTCAAAGTGATGCTATAGACCTAAGCGGAGGAGAACTTTTCTAACATGAAAGAATTTGCATCTATTTTTACCGTAAACAATGCTTTTGTTCCTACGAAAGCGTCTTTATATTTATATCCATTTAACGGTTTTGATGAAAATTCTTTTAGGTTAGATGGGTCTTCACAGGGTTTTTTGGCAGATAGTCCAAATTATGGAATTTGTTTAGATGCGTCAAATTTTTCCGATATTTCGCAACAAAGATATAATCTCGTTAATGATGATACTGACTCCGGTTTTACGGATTCTGGCTATTTGGATTGTCAGTCTTATAATATGACAGAAGATAAAGAAGTAGCATCGGACGGTGCAACGGATGATTATTTTGGAACATCTATAGCAATTGATGGTGATTATTTTGTTTCCGGAGCCAATAATGCTACTGTAGCTGCGGTTAGATCTGGTGCGGTATATGTGTTTAAAAGAATAAGTGGTAGTTGGACGCAAATAAAAAAGATAACGTCTCCAAATCCAAAAGCCGGAGGAGATTTTGGGTGGGCTTGTTCTTTATCTGGTGATTATCTTATTGTGGGGGCACCTGATGAATGGGTAGGAGTGGAAGTTTCCGCAGGCCGAGCATATGTGTATAAAAAAGATCAAGGGGGATCGGATAACTGGGGGTTGGTAGCTAGTTTATTATCTGATGTTCCCGATGCGGCTGACGAATATGGTGTTTCTGTTGATATATATGGTGAATATGCTATTGTAGGTGCCAGAACTGCTCCTTTTGGTGGAGTACCGGTTACCGGAGCAGCATATATCTATAAAAAAGATCAAGGAGGGGCAGATAATTGGGGACAGATTAAAAAAATAAATGGAGACGATACGATAGGTGGAGATTATTTTGGGTCAGGAGTTTCTATCACAAATGAATATGCTGTTGCGGGTGCTGCTAGACATTGGGGAGGAGGAGTAGACGATGCTGGGGCAGCTTATATTTTTAAAAATAACAACGATAACTGGACACAGGTTGCTCAAGTATGGTCCGATGATCCTCAGGTTGATGGTTATTTTGGAGATGCAGTATCTATCAATGGAAACAATTTGGCGATTGGAGCTAAGGGTCAAACTGTAGGTGCTGTAATAAACGAAGGTGCCGTATATGTACATAAAAAAGATTATGGAGGAAACGATAATTGGGGGCGTGTCCAATCTCTAACAGGAAGAGATATAGCAGGTGATGGAGATAATTTTGGATGTAGCGTTTCTATATATAATAATTATCTTGTTGTTGGAGCAAAATTTGATCATATAGAAGGTCAAGCAAATGCTGGATCCGCATACCTTTATGAAAAAGATCATGGAGGTCCAGACAATTGGGGCGAAGTAGAAAAAATAATCGCTAGTGACTATACTACAACAGATGAATTTGGGTATTCTGTTAGCACCGATGGAAGTAGAATTGTTATAGGAGCAAGTGATGATAACATAGGAGCAGAAACAGATCAAGGATCCTGTTATGTTTATGGACTTCTTGATTACGCCAATGGAGATTATCCTGTTGTTTCATATCCTATTTTAGTTTCTGATTCTGGAACTTATACTATATGGCTTCGGGTAAAATGTGAAACATTATTTTTCATTGACCTGTTAATAGATGGAGTTTATTATGATAGTTTAAGTGCTAACGGATCGTTAAATTGGCAATGGGTAAGTCAACAGATATCTCTCGATTCCGGTTCGCATACTTTTTCTTTTAGACCTACAAATAATGATTTAGAAATTGATAAGATTTATGGATCTCTTTCTAGCAAAAATTCTATTCCATCAGGAACTGGTCCTGGACTTACAAGATCTCCTTTTATAACGGCGCATGTAAGAATATTCGATACTGATTTAAACGGCAAACCAGATACGGCTTTATTCATTTATGATTATAAAACATCTATAGATGAGATGAAAATAAATAATTGGTATAATTTTGACATTCGTGCATTAGATGATAACGTAGGTGCAGATTTTTCTGGGAATCTTTATGCATTGGTTATTAAGGCATCGGGATTAGATGGTAATAATATAAGTTGGGGAGCATCTACTTCTGGAGATCCTCAATCTTATTATCGCTCGATAGGAGGTACGTGGTACGATAGAGAATGTGGACCATTTTTTGTTGTTATCTATTCTAATAATGAAAATGGAATAGATTATGCTAACGGGTGTTTTAATATTCCTCCTATAGATCAAAGCAATATTAGTTTTAGTAATTTTGTTGAAGAGGACTTAGAAACCGATACAATGAAGATTTCTGAGGATTCTCAGGGTATAAAAGATATCGAGTTGTTTACTCCTGATAAACAAATAAGTTTTATTGTAGATCACAGTGGTAGTATGGGGTGGAACGATTATGATAATAGAAGATATACTTTGTTAAGAAGATTGGCTAACAGAATAGAAAATACATATGTTGGACAATCGGAGTATAGTCTTATAAAATATGGTGGGAAAAAAATAAATGTTATTTTTGGTGGTCGTCCTGCTGCTATTGATCCATATAATCCGTTACTTTCCGGTGACCCGAAAAATGCTATTGAACAAGATGTAGATGCTTTTGTCGGTTACAGATTAGTTAGAAGAACTGATAGGTTCCCTCTAACTCCTATTGAAGGAGAAATAGTATATGATGGAGTTGGAAATAAATTTTTAGATAATACAACAATTATAGGCGGGACTGGTACAGGTACAGGTGGATCGTCTACTTTTGTTGATTACTATTATAGCGTATTTACTTTTAATAAAAACTATAAGTTTTCTGAACCATTAAATCTTCTAGCTTCTGTTAGATCGGGAGATATTCCTACTGGTATAGGTGTTTTTCAAGGAGAAATTATAAAAGGAACAGGAGCTATATATGATTCTAGCTCTATGGGGATATGGCATTTTGATGAGAGATTTGGTAATAAAGTATATGATTTTTCAGGAAATATAGATTTAGACATAGCCGATGATCGTCCTATATGGCTAAATCAAAGCGATGTTCCTAGCGGTTATTCTGGAATAAGGAGTTCTGAAAATACAGAGATAGAAGTATTGGACTCGGAAAACCTTTTATCTATTAGAGAACAAATGACAATCGCATCATGGGTTAAAGTAGATAATTATCCTGTTTTATCTACAACTTTATTGTCCAGAGAAACAGATGATGCCGCTGTTATTAATTATTCTGTTATAGTTTCTGCTATAGGTCAAGTACAATATCATGATACTGTTAATACTGTGTCTACTGGGTATAATATACCATTAGGAGAATGGGTCCATTTGGTATTGCTCGTAGATTATAATTCATCAGAAATTATAACTTATGTTAACGGATCTTTGTTTAGTACTGTTGCTATACCTGCTCCGCATCCAGCAGATACTGGTTTACAGTTTTTCTTCAGAGTTGGTTGGTCGAATTTGGCTGCAAGAGAAGAAGAACCTATTAGTTTTTCTGACTTATCTATTTTTGAAGGTTTAAAAGATTCTGATTATATAGAGAATCTTTATACTATTGTCGAAAACGTAGATCCTGATAACGGGGATAGATTAGCTATCCTCAAATGGTCTATTCCAGAAAATCCAGGTTTTGCTAATGGTAAAGTTAAAATTATTGCTAATGAATTTAGTCTTCCTTCTAATGTGAATGATGGCACGGAGATATATTATGAAGATCCTGTTATCGGTGATTCATATACAACTTTTAGATATGATTTTGTTTTAGGGTCTAAATATTATTTTAGAATTTTCTCACAAAATAGTGTTCCTAATTATAGTCATATTTTGGATTCTGCTTCTTTATCTTTGGATGTTCCTGAAATATCTGTAGAAGATAAGATATATATACCGGCATTGTCTAGGGGTTTAAGCAATCCTATATCTTCTGCAAATGAGCTTTTAGTTGTTCCAGGATATGCAAAGAATGCCATATCATGGGGTGTTCCTAGTGATAGTAGGATATCTAGAGTTAGAATATATAGTTCTACAGAATATTATCCTGTTGTATCAGAATATAGAAATACTGGAGATCTAATTTTTGAAGGAGATCCTTCCGATCAATATTATGTTCATAGATTCATTTCAAATGGAAAGACATATTTTTATACATTAGTTTTTGCTGATCGATATGGTAGGTTATCTGAGTCGGCGAATGCTACTGGAACTCCATTAGTTACTGCCGATGATGAGGGAATTCCTATGCCTAAAGTAACTGGTATAGGATATGAAGTTGTTGAACCAGATCATATAAGAATATTTTGGGACGATGTAATACAACCGAATATGATAGATATTTCTTTTGATGATGATGTTGTTCTTTATGCAAAATTATTGGACGAAAATGGAGAATTGTTATCAGAGGACTTTTTTGTTACGGCAGATATTTCTACTAGTTATGATATGGTAGAAGGTTCGGCAGAAGATGTGTTCAGTGGAGAGACAACGACAGATGTAGATATAAATTCTGCTTATAAATTTAATATAACAAATGGCGAGAATGGGTTGTCGAACGTATCGTTATCGTTAACTGATGTGAATGAAGAGTTAAAAAATGTTGACTCGGTTCGGTTCGATATTATATTGAAAGTAATAATCCCTGATAGAAGTTCTGATATTGTTGGTCCAGAAAAATATGCGTCTAACTTATTCGAATATTCATCTAGACCGATACGAATTCGTTTTTTTAATCCTCTAAATCTAACCACTATCAATAGGGATAATAGGAAAGTTGTTAGCAATATAAAAAGGTCTATTGTTGTTTTGGGCAGAGAAACCCAAGTTGAGGTTTTAGAATATGATGGAGTATATTTAGGAGCTTCTGATTCTTATGTTGAAAGATTAGAATTAACTTATAATTCTGCACCATTAAAAGAATTGTCAGGTGTATCTATTGAAATATATCAGGCTATAGTAGATCCTATAACAGGTACAATAACCAAGGAAAGGATAAGTGATAAGGTAAAAGTCCTGAAAAAAAATATTATTTTAGGAGAAAGAGAAGTTTTAAACGAAGACGGTAGCGTATCTGATGAAACCGAAAATGTCTCTTGGGTAGATGTAGTATTGGATACTCCTTCTGTTACTACTGATGTTCTTATGTATGTCAAAACAAGATTAGGTTTCCATACCATTATTAAAAAGAAGCATATATCTTTTGAATCGCCTATTAGAGCGGACATAAGAGGAAGATTTCCTCTAGTCGATGGTATTAATTCTGCTGAGCAATCTTGTTTATTCTATGTGATAGATCCAAATGACCCTGCCAATCCTAATAAAGAAAAGATTGTAGATAATACAATAGTAAGATGGGAGTTAAACGCTATAGAATCTGGTGCTATTAGGGTTCCGATATATTCTAATAATGAGGTTCCAAAACAGTCTGGAATATATTCTTATACAGAAGACGGAGTTGCGGATAATGTTTTTATAGGACCACTGGTAGAAGCGATGTTAATTGGAAAAGCCGTAGATGGAACCCCTCGTTATAACTCATATGAACTTATTGCTACTACAATGCTTAATGGAGAGACCGTTGAAGCGAAGCAGCTATTTTTCTTTTCTCAAATAACGGATCAGGGCAAATATGTGCCTTACTCTCTTTTCCTTATGGAATTTCCTTCTTATAAAGAAAGGCTTTATACTAATGGTCGTTATTATGCTGTTTTGACTATAAGTCATAATCCAGAGCATTCTTCTACTCCTATGGCTAGTTGTTTTAATGAGTGCTTAAATGAAAGGGGAATGCTTGCTGTTATTTTGAATCCTGGTCAAATGGTTCAAATAATGACAGATGATCCTGAAACGGAAATATTATGGGGTGATATAGCTCCATCTAGTACGGGAGGAAGTACTTCCAATACAATTGCAATGTCGAATGCAAATATTTCTTATGGGAATGCTTTTATTAATTTATCTGATGGAGACTATACAAATGTTTATTTCCGTTTGAAAAGAGATAATATTTTACAATCAGGGATAGGTTTTGAAAATATAAATTCTTATTGTAGTTGTTGGTCTCAGGGAGATATCCCAAAATATTCCAAAGAGATAAAAGTTTACGGCGCTATAACTACTATATATGATGGGCATATAGTTAATCTTATTGGAGGAACTACAGGAAGTGGTATTCCACCTACGGTATTATCTTTAAGAGAACCTATAGATATTGTTGTATCTGATAAAAGAGTAAACGGAGCAACCGTAGAAAATTTAGCTATAGATGGAATTAGTTATAATGATTTAATTATAGAAGTAAGTTCTGGAGAAGAGGTTATTCCTAATAATACGCCTATTTCTATAAATATAGTAAATGTTTATGGAGAAGATATAGTTAAATCAGAAAATGAAATTATATATACTTCTAATCGTATCGAATCTTCTATTTTTGCTGAAGAAAAATCTTATGCAACGTTGAGGATATTACCAATTGTTCCTGGGAAGAGTTTCAAGTCCTATATATATTTAACTGTTTCATATTTAGGAAATAGCAGGACTATAGCAATAGATGTTGAATATGACAACAACACCGAGGGTGATAGGATAGAAACCATATTTAGAGATAAAACTTTGGCTTTTAACTTAACGACTCAATCCTGGGAAGAAAAAAGACCAATGATTGTAGCCAGGTCCTCTTTCTGTTCAGAAACGGTTTCTAATATAGTTTACGCTATAGGAGGAGTAAGTAGTAATAATATTATTGGGTTAGCGGAAGCATACACTCCTGCTACTGATAGATGGAATACAGTAAGGGAAATGCCTACAGCGAGAGCCGGTTGTTTTTCAACAGTTTATAATAATCTTATATATATTGCAGGTGGTATAGAATATAAATTTGACGAGAAACAATTAGAAATTTCTAGAGCTATGGAAGTATATGATCCAGCAACAAATATTTGGACTTCACTGAGCGATATGCCGGAAGAGTATGGGATAGCCTATGGTAGTATGCATGCTATTGGAACAAATTTATATGTTTTTAGTGGAGCAAGATCTATAACATTTGATGGCAGAGTGACGGATGAAAGTGAGAGAATTTTAATATATGATACCATAAATGATTCATGGTCACATATTATTATTTCTGATGAGGAAGAACTTAATTTATATAAACGGATTGCTCCGGTATCTTGTGATGACGGAAACTATATTTATGTTACCGGAGGGCAGAGAACTGATAATGGTGTAGAATATTTATCTACAGCATATAGATATTCAATAGCTGATGGCGTAGAAGAAGGAGGAAATGATTTTGAAGATTTACCTAGGAAAAAGTATAGATCGGCTTCTAGTTATATAAGTAATAACTGGTATATCTTTGGAGGCTCAAGTAACCATTCGTTTACTTTAGGTGATACTGAACGAATCAATACTGCTGTTGCTCCATTTGATTATACCAGGTTATCTATTACTATACCTGATTGTAACGGGTTAAATTCAGCGGCTTCTTCAACTTTTACAAATGCAGGTGATACGTATGTTATGTTAGCTGGAGGAATAGATTCTGGCAAAAATCCAGAATTTGTAAAAATAAATACAGAATTTGTTCCTTCTCCTATGATGCTGAATAACATAGAAAATAGTCAGATTAAACTATCTCTTAAAGATACTCATGGATATCCTGTTTCTGTAGGAATGACTGCTAAAGGTTACGTCCAATCGACAAGTTTGAATAATGAGTTTATAGGTATATTGGAAGATAAATTGTCCAAGTATCCTGTTTATATTAAGGAAAATGGGATTATACCAGCATCTGATTATCCTGTTATAACATTATCTCCAAGAGCGGATGATGGGATATCTGGTATTAATCCTCTTGTTACTATTTCTGAAAATAGTCCTGGAGTTAGAAATAAACTTCTTCTACAATCAGAGATCAATAACGATAATTATTACGGTAACACTTTTGTAAAAACAATAAAAGATATTGATGACCTTATGCTTGTTACTACTAATGTCTGTCATGTTTCTGTTTCTAGCAATATGAAAATCACTTATAATTTATGTTCCGCTGATGATGATTTCGTTTTATTGAGTCCTCCTTTATTTCAATCTGTTATTACCAATTTTGATTGTGGAGTAGATAAACCATGGTTATCCATGATAGAGAGTATGACAGATGGGATGGTTTCCAAAAATGTATTTGATGACGCAATGGATGAATTAGAATCTACGTATCCATATGGAGGTTCTCCTTTATACGATGCCTGTAGTGCCGGGGCTATAGTTTTTTCTCCTTCTACAGGTGGTACTGATTCAGGCACGGATTCAGGCACTGATTCTACTTCTTCAAATATTTCTAGAAGATATCATACTTATATATTTGCAGATGACGATCCAAACTCTTATGAAACAACTCTTTCAGAGTCTAGCGTAGATCTAAAAAGCATAAGTAATCATTCGGTTATTGTAGCTGGTTTGTCTTATAGAAATCCTTATGCTTCTATTTTAGAAAACGGGACAGAGCAATATCCTTTTAGTGAGTTTGCTGACGAGAATGATGGACAAATGGTATCTGTTACAGATGATATAGATAACGAAGTTATTAAAGCTTTATCTGGCTTTGCAAGAGGGGCAGTAGGTTATGGTAAAGCTACATATATTTATGATATGGAATCCATAGTTAGACTTTATTCTCTTTCTTCAAGTTTTTCATTTGCTCAAAATACTGGAGGAAATTGGAGGGCTAGTTGGAGCAAAGACGGTTATGGTTATAATTATCCTAGTCCATATTCTGATAGTGATTATACATTATCTATTATAGGAGAAGAAGCAAGATATATTAAATTCGAATTTGAACTATTCAGCGGATTAAGCAAAAACAATATCGCTTCCGAAGAGAATATTTCGGTAGACGGAAGTCCCTCTGTCACTTCTATTTCAATTTTTTATAAGAATTTAGTGGATAATTTTATATTTACTAATAGTTTTGATTTAGGAGATGATGTTAGACAAGTTGTAGTAGCAGTTGATTCTGATAATGAATTAGATAAGAATGCTTCTGTTGATGTGGGGGTGACTACATCTTTATCTTCTAATTGGAAAGAGTATGATAATACTCCCAAGCCCTCCAAACAAGAATCTGGTAAGGTTCCTCTTCTTATACGGTCTGGAATTATTGATTCTGTTATAATAGAGCCGTTGATTTCCGAAGATGGATATATGTATAGGACTTCTTACGGTGCATGGGATTATAACAGCGACGTACAGGTTTATGATGAAGATGGTTTTCTTGTAGATGCGTTGGAATATAAAACATTTCCTAGAGACGGATTTATCGTTTTTTCGACAAGAAAGGTTGGGAATATGATAATAGAAGTAAGACATACTGATGATGTTAAGATAGGCGTAAAGGTCGATAATGGAGGAGAAAGGACTGTTAGAGTTTACGGGTTAGGATATATGTATGCAAATGGAGATGTTAGTGTTGCCCCAGAATCTTAATTCTTCAAACGAAGTTGAAGATTATGTAATAGATGTTATTGTTTTGACTTGTAACAATAAAGAGATACTTAAATCTTTTACAAAAGCCATTTATTCTAATACTGTATTACCATTTCGGTTTATATTATTAGATAATGGATCAAGTGATGGAACTTCTGAATTTATCGTAGAAAAACTAGAGGGGAAACGAAATGTTATTTCTATTTTATCGCCAAAAAATTTAGGAGTTATAAAAGGCAGAAATGTTGGATGGTCTTATTCTAATAGTCCTTTTATATGTTTTTTAGATGATGACCAGATTGTTCATAAGGGCTGGGATATTCAATATCTATCTATGTTTGATAAAGGATTTGATATTGTTGGAGCAGAGGCATGGTTAATGAATTCTTCTTTTTTTCCAATAGAAAAAATAAAAAATTCTAATCGTCATTTCCATTATGTCGGATGTGGTGGAATGATGATGAAAAAGAAAGTTTACGAAAAAATAGGATTTTTTGATGAAATATTTTCTCCTGCATATTTTGAAGATCCTGATTATAATTTTAGAGCCGCAGATGCAGGTTTTGTTGTAGGATGGAACGAATTGGCTAAAATAACTCATTTAAAACATCAAACATTAGGGTCTAAAAATCCAGGTTCTATTTTTGCGGAAAGTTACAAGAAATTTTTTAAAAAGTGGAAGAATAGGAAGTTATCATTTATACGGGAAATCCGATGAAAATATTAATTTGTTCTAATTATTCTTATCCGCATATTGGTGGATCAGAGGAAGTTATTCGTAACATAGCAAGTAGGCTTGGGTCCAAATATAAATGTGATTGTTATATTTCTAGTGCCACTACTAGGAATTCTTTTACCCATGAAAATGTCAAATACATTCCTCTTCCTTCCTATTACAAAGATTTTGTTAGTCATGTTCGGTCTTTGAAACCTGATAGAATTTTTATTTATGGAGATAATTTTCTTCATTTTCCAGATATTGTGAAAAATCCCAGTATTATGGGGGCTTCAATAAGTATAGCATTATTAGGAATGAATGCTATGGAGAAGGACGAAGATTTATTAAAAAGTTTTTTACAGCATCATAATTATTTTAATGTGATAGTTCATTCCCGTTATTATAGGGATTATGAACAAATGGAGGCATATGGAATTCTCGTTTCGGTTATCCCTAACGGCGTTAATCCAGAAGAATTTTGTGGAGCAAAAGAATTTTTTCGAGAAAAATATAATATAAGGCGCAATTCGAAACTTTGTTTATGCGTAGCAAATTTCTTTCCTGGTAAAGGACACGATAAAATACCAGAAATTATGAATACTGTAAGAGACTTAGGGTATTCTGAAAAAATAGATTTTGTTATTGTTTATTCAGACGTTCTTATTCCTACTTCCAAATATTTAGAAAAACAATTTGAAGCATCTCTTCCTATTTTAGATAATATAAAATTCCATATGTTGAAAAATTTACCAAGAAAAGATGTTATAGAAGCCTTTAAAGATGCTGATATTTTTGTAATGCCATCGGAGAAAGAGGTTTTTCCTATTGTTTTATTAGAAAGTATGGCGGCATCTTTGCCATGGGTTTCTTTCAATGTGGGAAATTCTTCTAAATTGACTGGTGGAAAATCCGTAGATTTTTCCGTAACAGATTTTGCTTCTGCTATTGTTTCTATATTAGAATTCTCATCGTTTGGTGCAGAATTAGGGAAACAGGGGAAGGAGGCAGTAGCTAGTAGTTATAATTGGAATAATATAGTCGATATGTATCATTCGGCTTTTTCCAAATAACGTTGGAGAAAAGTATGAGTAAAAACGATAATTGTTCAAATCTTTTTAAGTCAAGACCCTGGACAGGAGGAGAAGAACAAGTTCTTTATTGTATGCGATCTGAGGGAATTGAATATAAGTTTATAGCTATTGAATTAAAAAGGACAATAGATTCTTGTAAGAAAAAATATAATAGCACTATATGGAGTAGAAGAGATTGGTACGATACTTATACGGCTATGGCCAAAGCTTCTGTCAAGAAAGATTATTTAGAAAAAATAACAAGGGCACAAGATAGAAGAGAAGAAAACGGCAAAGTAAAAATGGATATCATTGCTGATCGTTTAGCAACTGTTGTTCAATCTCTCCCGCTTGTTCCTAAGCCTATAAAAACCAGAAAAAAGAAGAAACATTCACCGGAAGATGTTGCTGTTTTAATAAGTGATTTGCATATAGGGCACGAACATACTTTAGAAGATACTGGAGGTTTGTCAGAATATAATATAGACGTTTTTAAAAGAAGAGTATATAATTTACAATGTGCTATAACAGATATACATGAACTGCATAGTAATTTATATAATTTGCCCACTTTACATATAATGACTTTAGGAGATGTAGTTGCAGGTATGAACACTGTTGGGGCTTGGTCTTCTACCTATATTAGTTCAGATATACATCAACAAGTTATATATGGAGTAGAAGCCTTGGCAGGTGTTATACATCATTGTCTAAAGTTGTTTGATAACATAGTATTTTATGGAGTGTATGGGAATCATGGGCGTTCGGCCTCGAAAGGTCTTGAAAAAGAATATATTAATTGGGATTTTATTTGTTATGAATATTTAGAACAGAGATTTAGAGGCAATCCTAGAGTAGAGTTTGTTATTCCTAAAACTTGGTGGATTTTAAAAGAAATTCGTAATCATAAATTTCTTATGATGCATGGAACGGATGTTAGATCTTCTGGATCTCCACTTTCTGGAGTAATTAGAAGTTCTAATCAGATGATGACAATTTTAAAAGTTATACCGGATTATACAATTATTGGACATTTTCATGCGGCAGGAGAATGGACTACTAATAATGGGAAAGTAATAATAAATGGAGGATTTTTAGGACCTGACATTTATTCATTAAAGAACCTACAAAAAGGTGCTAGAGCAGAACAAAAAATATTTGGGATACATGATAAAAGAGGTTTGACATGGAGATATGATATCGATTTAGATGATGATAGGTCAATCACCCCTACCTTCAGGTAGGGGCTTGAGTAGTAACACTTAAGGGTAACTGGTTGATTAGGGAGCTTAATTTAGGATTAGATTATGCAGCAGTTTAATGGAAAGTTAAAGAACACACCAAGAGGTACTCCACAAGCCTCTTGCTCTGTAAATCCTCTATTAAACAGAGAGGAAACTCTCAGTGTAGAGTCTTCTTGCCTCAAAAGATAAAGGAAATCATTTTTTTTGATAGAAGTTAAGATATGATAGAATTACCCCCATGGTTAGAAGAAAAGATAGAAAAAGAGTTCAAATGTCCAAACTGTGATGGAGAGATGAGCACAGAGTTTGTAACTGCTTTTGGGCTGAAGGATAGTTCAAAACATCCAGGTACAATAGTCTGTTGGATGGAATATAATTGTTTAATATGTGATAAAAAATCTCATATAGAAATTAGACCATATTCGACTCACCAGCTTTGTGAAGATATGGAAATGAAGGATAGCAAAACAAAAAAGAGCAAAAAAAGAAGGCGGCAAAACGTCGAAGTTATAAAAAGTAAAATAAGAGAAGAAGAAGTTAAAGAAGCTAAAATAATTTTAGAAAGTTCTAAAACATGGTATGATATAATGTTAGGGTTCGGACTGAACGCGGATGGAATAAAAAATTATATGAAAGAGGGGGAAAATATGGATATAGATAATAAATAGGTGTATTTATGCACAAAATAAGCGATTTTCATATAGCGTATACAATAATTAAATCGGTATGTCATAGCAGGCATTGTGCCTTTGTAGATATCCCTGTTCTATTTGCGGTTAAAAAAGATGCATTTGTAGGGTTTGATGGTAGATTTTTAAATGTTGGTTCTCCAAAAAATATAGGAGAAACTAACTATATTGTGTCTATGCAATATTTAAAAAATTTCCAGAATATTTGTGGTATTCCGGCATGGGATACTGATGCACAGGCAAAAAATGCTATGTCTTGGATATTTATGTATATACAAGAGTTAATCAATAACGGAAAGAATATAGATGATAATACTCCATTCGCTATGAGATTATATCAAAATCCTTTAGTTTGGATTTTTATGAAGGACATTATTTGTCCTGTATATGATGTTCCTTTAGATAATATAAAAATGGTATTGTTTAGTTCTCCTTATTCTGATACCAGATTTGTAGCAGAAGACGAGACAGAAGAAAAGGAAAGATTTATTTTTGTTAATACCGGAATAAATTATCGTCCTTGTGAACAAGCCGGTATTATATGTTCTGTTCTAGATGCCTATGGGCTTAATTATAAAGAAGTTCTAACAGAAATTTTTGAAAGCCAATTATTGGATAAGCTTATAGGATTAGCAGACTTATCTTTCGAAGACGATGGAGAAAGAGATGATTTTATATTGCATTTATCTTGTTATGCAGGGATTCAAGATGTATATAAACACTTCGTTTCTGTGGCAAAAAAGGCAGAAAAATGCAATGACTTAAAAAAGTTTGCTCAACTGGGAGGTTTGGGATCAGATCATACAACAGGAAGTTGGTGGTATTTAGGGTTAATAGAAAAATCATTAGAACCTGTTAGAGGTCCTGACTGGTCTACTTATTATAGAATGGCACCCTGGATAGAGGAACTTAATCAAAAAATAGAAGCCGCAAGAAAGAAAAAGGGACGTGCCGGTTTAAATTTAGAAGCCCTTTTAAGGCTTAAAGATGGCGAGGTAAGAAAGGAAGATATCTATGTGTTAGAAAAAGCTCTATCGTCTAATAGAGTGTGGTAGGAGAACTTTTATGGAAAACGAAATGATCATTAATGTAGCTAGAAGTGCTCTATTAAGGGTTAAACAAGCCAGGTTAGATTTAGAGAAAAATCTTATTATACGTTCTGATAGAAATCTGCAAGCAGTTCACGATATTCTTGTAGATTTAGTCAGGAAAGTAGAGCCAAAAGATGAAAGTAATTAATACTTTTAATTTTGTTAAGCTTTCTGGAGCTACTGGAGATGATCAGTTTCCGAGTTATAAGTCCAGGCACGATGATGAACCTCAGGGTCAAGCAATTTTTGCTCCAAATAGCGATTCCGCATTAGATACTAAAGAAAAAATTGAAGACAAGTGGAAGAAAAAGAAGAAGAAAAAGGACAAAAAGGAAAAATTCCCAGAAGGCTCTCTTTGATGCAAAAACTAGAATTGTTTGTGACAAATACTGCTACTTATATACGAGGATCTATACGTAGCGAAGATTATAATGAGTTAAAAAAGGTTCTCGGTTATCGTCCTCCCAACGCGGATTTTATGGTCCAAAATTTTAATGAAAAACAAAAGGATAATACACATTCTTGGGAGTGGGATGGGACTATATCTACCGTATGCTATCCTGGTAAATGTAGATGTTATGTCAAAAAAAAAGGAATGCACTTTCCAACCGGACTTCTAGGAAAAGCTAGAACGTTTTTTTTAAATAGAGAAATTCGTTTTAAAATAGTAGATGGACGCAAACCTGTATTAAAAACTCTGTCACTTAGCATGTCTTCGGAATTTGAACAAAGACCTTATCAAAAAGAAGTTGTAGATAAAGCCTGTGAAAGAGGGCGCGGTATAATAAAAGTAGCTACTGGAGGCGGAAAATCGGTAATTGCGGCTAATATTATACAAAAATTAGGGGTTAGTCCATTTATTTTTTATGTCACATCTGTTGATTTAATGTTGCAAGCTCAAGATAGTCTACAAAATTTTATCACTAGCAATGGTTCTAATTTAAAAGTTGGGATTATCGGAGACAGCAAATTTGATATAAAAGATATAAATGTTATGACCATCCAAACCGCTATAAGATCGGTAGGAGAAAAATGGACAAAATTTGATGATGAAGATACAGGGAAAGAAGATTGTAGCCTAGACGACAAACGGAAAGAGATACGTTCGTTAATTATTACTGCTAAAGGACTTATAATAGACGAGTGTCAACATTGGGCAGCAAAAACCTGTCAAGTAATTTCTGATTATTCAATGTCTGCTAGATATAAAATAGCTATGTCAGCTACTCCACATCGAGATCTTGGAGATGATATTTTAATAGATGCTTGTTTTGGTAGAGAGATATCTGATATAAATGCTAGTTTCCTTATCAAAAAAGGATATCTTGTTAAACCAAGAATTTTTCTGATACCTATTACTAATAATAGGGGGATAGGGCTTAGATCTTATCCTAGATTGTATAAGAGATGTATTTCTCATAATGATGTTAGAAATTCAGTGATAGTAAATATAGCCAAAAACTTCGAAGAAGATAATAGAAATATTCTCATATTATGTAAGCATATTGAACATGGGAAATTACTACAATCCTCAATTCCTGGCAGTACATTTTTGAGAGGTTTGACTAGTAGTAAAAAAAGAAAACAGCATTTGGGAAAAATGAGGAAGAAAGAAGCTGGAATTACAGTCGCCACAGTGATATTTGATGAAGGAATAGATTGTAAGTCGTTGGACACACTAATTTTAGCAGGTTCAGGAAAATCAAAAACTCGTGCATTGCAACGGATAGGAAGGATATTAAGACCCTATCCAGGAAAAAAAGATGCAATAGTGGTAGATTTTATAGATCATGCAAGGCACATGTTGTCTCATAGCAAAGAAAGAATAAAAATGTATAAATCTGAATTAGAATTTGATATATCTACATTGAAAATGTGATTATGATAAAACAAGCGTATGGTAGCGACGAGATCGATATAGATACTGGTTTTGTAGAAGAAACCTTTGAGTCTAGATTATTTGAAGTGGTTAACCGAGTAAGGGGGATGAAAAATCCTTATGTCGGAAACAAAAGAAAGATTTTACCTTGGATTATTACTTCATTAAGAGATGAGGGTGTTGAATATAATTCTGTCTTAGATTTATTCGCGGGGAGTCATTGTTTTTCTATAGTAATGAAGCTCTTGGGAAAAAAGGTTTTTTGTAATGATCTTTTGTTGAGTTCATATCATTATGGTGTAGGGTTTGTAGAAAATAATGAGATATATATTTCTGATGACATTGCCAATAGACTTATATCTCCTGTAAATATCGAATTATCTGTTTCTAGTGGATGGGATAGATATTTTACAAAGGAAGAACAACATCTTATTGATTTGTTTTTTTACAATGCGAAGAAAATCGTTAATGAAGAGCATGGATTAAAACGTATTTATCTATGTAGTTTAATATGGGCTAATTTCCAATCGTATGTAATGGATAGATGTTATGTGGGAGGAAGGTTAAATCGTGGGCAGATATTAGCTGAATTGTATCATCGTATTCAGCATAGTAGAAATCTTGGCTCACAAATGACTTTTAAAAACATTCAATGGAATGAATTTAATTCTAGTATGCTTTCAGAGCAAAGTTTGGCATTTTCTTTAGATGCAATAGATTTATTATCTAATAAATCTATTTTAAATAAAGATGTAGATCTTGTTTATATAGATCCTCCTTATGGAGGACAACAAAGTGACTATTATCATATGTTTAATTTTTTCGAGCATGTTGCTTCCTTTTGGTACGATATTTGCGATATAAAAGATGTCAGTAAAGAGAGATTTGTTTCTTCTTCTCATTACAAGGATAATTTTTTACTTTTGCTAGAATGTTTAAAAAATAGAGATATTCCAACTTGGGCAATAAGTTATAATAACAGAAGCTGGGCGAAAATAGATTCAATATTTAATTTACTTAGAAAAATTGTGCCAGATAAAAATGTTATAGTGAAGGAGAATACATACGAATATAATTATGCGGGCAAAGAAAAAAGAAAAGGTAAAGAATTTCTTATTATCGTCAGATAAGGAAGGAGAAAAAGTGAATCCAGTAGTTGATATGATTTGTTCTGTGTATTCTGAAGCAATCAAAAAGAAAGAAACAAAAAAATCTAACGATATAAAGATAATTTTTAAAAATGATGCTTCTACCGTTAAGAAGATAGATATATCAGATATAAAATCTACAAAAAGAACATCTGTTAATAGTGATCTGTTCAAATGGAATAACTTCGATTTTGCTATATATTTTATAGATAAGTATAATAAGATATATGACGGTGGTGAATTAAATAGATTAGCTATTGTTAGATATTTGGATAATTTACACGACCGATTAATTGATGTTGTAGGTTTTTGTGACAATTTGGTTATGTTAGATTATCTAGATTTTTTCATTTCAAGATGGTTGTCTTTTCTTATTAAAAAACAAAAAAAAGGATTTATCCTTAGATTTTTGGTGGAAGAGGACGCATTGAACGATTTTATGATGGGATATAATTATGCAAAAAGTAAGGAGATTTATAAAAAGAAAAATAATTATGAAAAAAAATCTAATTGTATAACAAGTAAAATGTTGTCCGATTCTTTGTTATTGGGATACGAAAATCTATTTTTAGAATATGGTATATTAGGACCAGTTAATTGGTTGATAATGTCGTTTGGGATTGACGCACAAAAGGCACAATTGAAAGCAGTAGAAATATTAAAAAAATTGGCAGATAAGAAGGAGTTGCATATATCTGTTGGGGCTACAAATAAATTAAACCCATATCCAGATTGGTTTGTGATTAAGAATTGCGATATAATATTTGATCTTCTCAAAAAAGAATATTTTATCGTGATAGATCGGTTAAAGGTTAGTATTACATTTCTACACAACGAAAATTCTTGGAAATTTAAAGAGGAGATTTGAAAACATACTATGAAAGATCAGGCCATTAATGGGCAAATTAGACACAAAATGATAACTTTGATTTTAGACGACGGATCAAAATTTGGCGATGTTGCAACTAAAGAAGCCCTTAGTATAGCAAATGAGAAAGGATTAGATCTTGTAGAAGTTTCCGGTCCAGATAAGAATAATTTCGCAATTTGTAAAATTCTTGATTATGGCAAATTAAAATATAAACAATCAAAAAAAGATAGGCACCAACCTAAATCCGTTAGCGCAAAGGAAATGAGAATTAGTTCTGTTATTTCTGAACACGATTTGTTGGTCAAAAATTGTAAAGTAGAAAAATTTCTTAAGAGCGGGCATAGGGTAAAATATGTTTTATTTGTAAAAGGAAGACAAAGAAAATTTTTTGAGTCAATGAGGGAAAAATTCGATCAAGCAATATCTTGTTTTTCTGAATATTCTCATCAAGGTGAAATTAAAATTGGCGAAAATTCAATTGCTGTTTGGCTGACACCTAAGTGATGTTGAGGGATTAATGATGGATAATGCAGCTACTACGCAGGAAGCTCATGAAGAAGCTTTGTTTTCTATGGGAGATCCTGTTTTTACAGACGAGCTTATTGCTCTTTTAAGAATCCGCGCGCCACTAATTTATATAACGTGTAATGAAGAGTATAGATTATTGGCCTTTTTTAAACATCTTTCTGTGGCGAAATCTTATAAAACGGAAATGTGGGATTGCCATAGAGGGTTATTGGATTTATTAAGTGGCAAAAAATCAAAAATAGCTACAGATGATGTTAAAGATCCAGATATTGTTCTTGAAAAAATTATAGAAAGTATAGAACATGACGAAGTACAAGCACAATCAATGATTAGTAAGGGAATATCCGGTAATATATTTTTGTTGTTAGATTATCATAGATTTTTAAAAGATGCTCTTCCTTCTACGGAAAGAATGTTGAAAAGGATACATTCGATAGAAGATTCTATGACTAGTGTCATCGTAGTGGCTCCACATTTTGAATTTACTCCTGCTATAGAGAATTTGTTCCATGTTCTTGATTTTCCACTTCCTAATAAAAAAGAAATATTAGATACAATGTATGATCTTGTGGATGCTGTTAAAGATAAAATAAAAGGGATAGCAAAAAATGCGAAATTAAGAGAGGAAGAAATTATACGTTCTGCCACTGGACTAACAATAGTGGAAGCACAAGCTGCTTTTTCTAAATCAGTTATAAAACATAAAGAATTTAATATCCCTACTATTATAGATATTAAGAAACAGATTATATCCAGAAAAGAAGTGTTAGAATATTGTGTTCCTAACGTGACTATGGATGATGTCGGTGGTCTTACACCAATGATAGAATGGTTTAAGAAAAGGAAATTAGCGTTTTCCGATAAGGCGAAAGAATATGGATTGATAACTCCTCCGTCAGGCACATTGCTCCTGGGAATTCCAGGATGTGTTTTAGGTAAAACAAAAATAAAAATAAAAAAGATTTCTGATAAAGGAAAACTTAAAATTTTTGAGGAATAATATATAGTCCATTGCCGAGAAACTCGGTATATAATAGGAGTATATATTATGGAGATTATAGAGAAAAAATTTGTTAGAAGATGCCCAATCTGTTCCAAAGAATTGTTTCATACCACGAAAAAACATAGGAATAGAGCAGAAAAGCTAGGACAATGGTGTGCAAAGTGTAGATCGGCGGAAGTTCAAAGCCGTCCTGCATCAAAAATAATACATAAATTACAGTCAGAAAGGATGAAAAAAAATGTAGGGGAAAAAAATTATTTTTATGGAAGACATCATACACAAGAAACTAAAGAAAAAATAGTTGCCAATAGAGATTATTCTATTTGGAAAACAGATGATTTTAAAAAAAAGATGTCAGAAGTTACTTCCGGGAAAAACAATCCCATGTATGGTAGGTCCCCCTATGATATTTGGTTATTGAAATACGGTAAGGCAGAAGCAGATAAACGCATGGAGAGCTTTAGAAGAAAAAAATCAGAACAAACCAAGGGGGAAAAAAATCCAATGTATGGACGACCTACTCCCCAAGGAGCAGGAAATGGATGGAGTGGTTGGTATAAAGGATGGTTTTTTAGAAGTTTAAAAGAACTTTCTTATATGATTCAAGTTATTGAAGTTATGGGCTGGCAGTGGGAGTCGGCGGAAACAAAAGAATTATCCATTCCCTATAAGGATTATAAAGGAGATGATAGAACTTATCGCGCCGATTTCTTGATAAATAAGGATACATTGGTCGAAGTAAAGCCAAAGAAGTTGATGACTTCGATTTCTAATACCTTAAAAAAGGAAGCTGCTGTGCAGTTCTGCGAAGTGAAAGGTTTGCAGTATAAAATGGTAGATGTTAAGAAACTACCAGATGAACGGATACGAAAGCTATATGATAGCGGGCAAATAAAGTTTACAAAAACCTATGACAAAAAGATGAAAGAAAAAATAAAGATGGAGAATGCAATATGAGGATTTTGAATGGCGACTGTATCGATCAGGGGACCAGATTAAGTTAGCATTAAAAAATAGTGATTATGACTATTTTAGCGGTTTATATGAGGCTACTATTGATGTGTCGCCGGGAAGGGGTAATAAACTCAATCAGGTTTATTCAGAAGGGCTTTATGGGACCTGGAAGGGTTTAAAAAAGTTTGATCCAAATTCTGCTAGATTGGAGACAATTCATGAAATTGCATGATGAAAAAGAAATGACAATTGAGGAGTTCTTTCTCCTTTGTGAGCAGGAAGAAGGACAATATCAAATAGATACACCAGATGGCTGGCAAGAGATACAATCTCTTGTAAGGAAGAAAAATAAGGAATGTTATAACCTTATTACAGAAGATGGGATTGAATTAGGGTGTTCTAATGATCATATGGTCCTTACGAAGGAGGGTTGGAAAAAAGCTGAAGATATTAATGTAGAAAATGATCTTGTAGAAACTGCAAATGGGTTCAAAGCTGTAATCGCCAAAGAATATATCGGAAATCATAATACGTTTGATTTGTCGGTTAATCATAAAAACCAAAGATACTATTCTAATAATATCATATCCCATAATACAGGTAAGTCCTTATGTGCAAAAGCTTTAGCGTCATTATACGAGATGCCATTACTTAGATTAGACTTCGGGAGATTATTCGGTAGTTTTGTGGGAGATTCGGAACGGAATGCTAGAGAAGCTATTAAACTTGCAGAAGCAATAGCACCTTGTGTAACGGGGGATACGATTGTATCAGTTAGTTTAGGAGGAGATGTTTCTCGCAGATATAAGATATCCGATTTATTTGATTCTATGAAAATTGGATTGTTTAACTATTGGGATGATAATGGAGATTATCTGGAACGATTGACTGATGGAACAGAGATAGCTCGTGCTGCATCTGATATAAAGATTAATGCTTATGATATTGAGAATGGCAAGCTAATAAGAACTAATTTAAAAGCGATTATAAGAAGACCAAAGATTTCTAGAAAGATATTCAAGGTGGTAACTGATAATAACAAATCAATAGAAGTTACAGGAAATCATAATTTTTTTGTTAGAAATAACGAAGAAGATAAGTGGAAAAAAGCAGAGGAATTGGATGGCGAAAAAGATTATCTTTTGGAATATATTGATGGGAATTTTTTTCCCCGAAAAATAAAGAATATTGAGGAAACTCAAGAAATAAAGTTTGTTTATGATCCTTCTTGTGAATCTCCTCATAACTATTTAGCGGAAGGTTTTATAAATCATAATTGCATCCTCTGGATTGACGAAGTTGAAAAGGGACTTGCCGGAGCCAAATCATCAGGACAAACTGATGGAGGAACTACCAGTAGAGTGGTCGGTAGTTTTTTAACTTGGATGCAAGAAAAAGTAAAACCTGTATTTGTCTTTTGCACTGCAAATGATTACGAACAGATACAACCAGCTTTTATGAGACGTTTCGACGAAGTATTTTTTGTAGATCTGCCTATTTTAACTGAACGGAAGCAGATATTTGGAGTTCTTCTGAAAAGATATAAAAGGGACCCAAAGGATTTTGATCTTGATTGTCTTTCGCAATCATCTGATAAATATAGTGGCGCAGAGATAGAGAAAATTATAAAAGAAGCTCTTTATGAAGGCATGTCTGATAATTACCGGAAGATAACTACAACAGATTTATTAAAGGTGATGGAACCTTTTATTCCTTTAGCTAAATCGAGAGAAGAGGAAATAGAAGAATTAAGAAGCTGGGCAGCTACAAAATGCCGCAGAGCCAATTGTGTGGAAGTAGAAAAAATAACAACCAGAAAAAAAGCTTCATTAGATTTATGATTGAAAAATTTTCTAAAATAAAAGAAGATATTATTTCTAAATTGCTTTCTAAGCATCCTGTCACTGACGAAAGAGAGAAGGCTAAAATAGATTTAGCGGCAGAGATATTGGCCTATCAAAAAACTGTTATTCCTTATCCTTATGCTAAATATTTTATAACAGATTTTACTGGAAAATATCAGGGACAAGATATAATACCAAACCATATTGCTATTCAGGCCAAACAAAAATTATTGGATTATTGTTGGAAAGATGTGAAACTTAAGCAGTTGATTTCTATCGATACTGATGTTATTTCATTTCTTGATCAACATAGTAGTATAGGTTATCGTAAAAAATTTGGACATAATGTTGTTATTTGTGCAGACAGATCATTGTCTGGGGGACCTTCAGGTAAAACTCTATGTGCAGCTATAATAATTAAAGAAGCGATTCGTAAAAGAATTGATGAAGAACTTTCTTGTGATACATATAAATGGATCGGATATTCTGAACTAAAAAAGATTTTAACAGATGACGACCTGGCTGTATCAGAATATTCTACAGCCGATTGGTTAGTGGTTGATGATATCGATATTGACGTATCAAGTCGAAAAGCTCAAGCATATAGAACTTCTTTTTTGGACCCATTTTTTTCCGAAAGGATAAATAACAAGATTCCGACTATATTGGTTTTTCGTTTTGATATAGAGAAGATAAAATTGTCTGAGGAAGATTATGGAGTTGCTATTTATAGAATGGTAAATGATAAAAATACAACTAGGATATGCTTGTCGCAATGAACTATAAAGAAAAAAAAGATTCTGAATTAAGTTTTATTTCTTTATTGCTAAAACATAAGGATTTAATATACCAGTGGATAGAATCTGGTGGACTATCTTCTTTAGAATGTTTTGAAGATTCGCATATTCCTATATTACAGGCAATAGATTATGCTTTTTCCAATAATGTTTTATTGACTAAAACTACATATCTTGATTTTTTGAGAAAAATGGGGAAGAGCAAGATGGAGATACAGAACCAAGAAGCTCTTTTCTTGCGCTTGGAAATGATATCTACCAGAGTTTCTCAAAACGATTTTCCAGTATTACGAGAGAAAATACAATCAGCGTATTTATTACAAAATAGTAGATCCTATATAGAACAATTTGCTAAAGATATAAAAGAAAAAGATCCATTAGATTGTGTTATAAAATTAGTTTCTGTTATGAAAGATTTGATAGGGGATACGAAGCAAGATGTTCCTATCAAATATCAAGACATAATGGATATAAAAATACAGTGGGTGGATGAGGTTTTAAGAAAAGCAGAGGCGGAAAAAGATGAGAGAATTCTTACTCATATAAAAGAATTTGATGATACTATGGTAGTAGGATTAGCTCCAGGCACTTTAACCCTTATATGCGCGGACGTTGCAAATTATAAATCGACTTGTATGCTTAATTTGGGACTAAATGTTTGGGAACTAGGTGGGGAGAATGTTCTTTTTGTCCCGTTAGAAATGCCTAAAAGACTTGTTATGAACAAGATCGCCTCCAGGGCTTTGCATATTTCTTTAGATGGAATAGAAAAACCTTGGGACTTAACAGGGGATCAGAAAGAAAAACTTAAAAATTTTAAAGAGGAATGGGGAAAAGATTATGGGGCTCAGTTTTATCTAATGGACGTGGGAGACAGGGCTCCAGTTTCTGTTATTCGTAGACAAATAGAGAAACATTTAGATATATTTAAGCCCAGGGTTGTTGTAGTAGATTATATAGCAAATTTGATTCCTGAAAAAAGATCGGAGAATATACGTAATGATTTACAGATTGGAGAAATGCTTAAAGATCTTAGATCAATGGGCAAAGAAGATGGTATTACGAAAAAAGGATTTTCTGTTATTTCTGGGGCTCAGGTTGGTAGGGAAGCCCTAAAAAGAGTTAGAAAATCAGGTGCAAATAAAACTTCTTTTTATTCTGAAGATATTAGAGGGTCACACGAGTATTCGGCAGATGCAGATTTTCTTTATGTTCAAATGAAGGACCCTGATAATACTAATCTTCTTAATTTATATTGTGTAAAATCAAGATATGGACCTACATCTTTTTTTGGAGGTTCTAACAAAGCAGTTTTAGAAGTAGTTCCAGAATTTAGTATTGTTAGAAGTAGGCAGACAGATTGGACGATTCCTGAAAAAAATGATATACAAGAAATAATTAATAATGGTTCTGCTTTAACTTTTGACGATTCTCAGGAAGATTTTATGGAGGATCTAGATGATAGCGTTTTAGAACCTTCATATGACGAGGAAAAAGAAGAGAAAGAAGAACAGGTAGAGGAGGTAGATTTGGGCGCGCACCTGGATGCGGAAGAGAGAGATCTTCTTAAAGAGTTTGATGATGACTAAAATTAGCACATATCATATAGATAAAATCAGGACAGAGAATAGGATAGAGAAGTATTTAGCTGAATTGGGGATATTTCCATCACATACTTACGCCGATAAAATGTCATATTTCTGTCCATTATCTTTCCACGAAGATACGAATCCTTCGTTCTTTGTATATGTAGATGGAGATTATGATAATTTTTATTGTTTTAGTTGTAAAAATAGTGGAGGGATAATAGAATTACATAGATGTATAAAAAAAATCAGTTCGTGGGGTCAGGCGGCAAAAGATTTGTCGAGTTCGGAAAACAAAATTGATTTTGAGGAAGAGCTTGATTATGCAGTAAAAGAAATGCAGAAAACAAACAGGGATAAAGAAATTGCATCTTTACCAGGAAAAATGGCTTTAATTATTTCTTCTATGGGATTTAACCATTTATGTGCTTCTGAAAAAGATTCGTTGGAATATGAATTTCTTGAATCATTGTATAAAGAAATAGATAAATGTGTTTGGGAATCAGATATTAATAAATTAATATCTATTTTTTCTTTTTTAACTGAAGAAATGGTTATTGCTGCTGATGGGATGGAGATGAGCCCGCTTGCTTATAAGGCGTGGCAATTTGCTAATAAAAAAGAAGATCGTCTTAAAAAACAATATGAAGAAATAAAAGTATACGAAGAGATGTGAGAGGTTTTTCAACGTATAATAGAAGTCAAGGAATATAGATTAGGAGAAAAAAAAGATGAACGGGAAAGTGGATAAAATTGACGTAAAAGAAGCAGTAAAACTCATTCAAGAGTCAAAAGGTAAATTTATTACTGTTAGTTTTACTAAACGGACCAATAATGAACTAAGGACTATGAATTGTCGCGTCGGCGTGATTAAGGGATTAAAAAACGGAAAGAAAAAACGAAGCAGAAGAACCGGACTTATTACAGTTTATGATATGGGGGAAAAAGATTATAGAAATATTAATTCTTCAGGATTAAGATCATTAAAAATAAACGGTAAAAGATATTCTGTTGTAGAGTAGATATGTCTTAAATAATTGCAAACCAAAGAGTTTGAAAGCCGTTTGACTAAACTAGGATTGTATAATCATCAGGATTATGCCGCAGAAGAAGAAAAAATCGTCTAAAATAAATTGGGGCGTTATTGCAGAGGCACGGATATCTCTGCTGGATCGTGTTTTCTTATGTCCTGCTTGTGGAGGAGAAGGATATGATTTGGATAAGGCTTATGTCTATGGAGAGGATTTCCCGTGTACAAAATGCAAATCAACTGGATCCCGTTTTTGGATATGCTACAAAATAAAATGTAGATTTATTGATTTTTTTAGGAAATTCAAATGGAGATAAAAAACAAAGAACAAGAAGATCGTAATAAGCTGCTAGATCAGGCGGGAGTATTAAATAAAATAATATACAGTGATGTAATTGACGGGCTCAGGATGGTTCCGGACAATACTGTATCATTGGTGTTCACTTCTTGTCCCTACAACGTAGATATAAAATATGGTTCTCATAATGACGCTCTGTCTTTCCCTGTGTATTTAGATTGGTTAAAGGGGGTTTGGTCCGAGTGCAAGAGAGTTTTGCGTCCTGGGGGACGCCTGGCGATAAATATAGATACTGTACGCAATGTAGATGATGATTCTGAGTATTTGCATCCTATAGGATATTATTTAACGAAACAAGCTAAAGAAATAGGTCTACTTCCATTTACGGAAATAGTTTGGTATAAGCAAAATGCAAGTGGAAGAAAAACTGCTTGGGGATGTTACGACAAATTTACTAGAGTTGTTACTAAGAACGGGCTTAAATATTTTAAAGATGTGACTTATCAAGATGAAATAGCAACTTTAAATATGCAAACTATGGAGATGGAATATCAAAATCCTATTTCTATTATAGAATATAAATATGAAGGAAATATGTATAGGATTAAATCTCGCTCATTTGACCTATTGGTTACACCAGATCATAATATGTTTTATAAAAAAAGTAGCGGGGAATTGGGGTTAAGAAAGATTAAGGAAATGCCTAAATGCTTTTGTATACCACAAGGGCATAATGGGATAAAATTTAATTACGAAGAAAAAAAATATTTTTATTTACCAGTTATTAGTTATGGGAAAAGATCAAGGAAATCTTATATAAATAAGAATACAATAAAAATAGATATGAAAGATTGGATAATGTTCCTTGGTATATATCTAACTGATGGGTCGGTTTATTATGATGAACGTAGGGGAAGTTATACTACATCTATTTATCAATCAAAAAAAACATATTTGCAGGAGATAAAAGATCTGTTGCATAGATTGCCATTCAATTTTAAGTATAAGGAAAATAAAAAAGAATATTATACATGTTCTAAGCAATTGGCAAGTTTTTTAAATGGTTTTTCTAAGAAAAATGAAAGAGAAATACCAAATTTTATCATGCAATGTACTATCCCGCAAAAGAAATTATTTATTGAATGGCTGGTCAAGGGAGATGGATCTATAGCGAGGAATGGATCTATAAGGTTATATATTGCATCAGAGGCTTTTGTAAAAAAAATAATAGTATTATTATCAGAATGTGGATATGCATTTTCCCATTCAATACGAAAAAAACAGAAACCTAAGTTGGTAAAAACCGGCAAATTGGCTGGTAGAATTATGAATTGTAATATAAGGTTGCAAGAAATAAAGATAAAGATATCTAATAATTATTATATAAGAGAAAATGAAAATATTTCTCAAGAAAAATATTCTGGAATGGTTTATTGTTTAGAACTCAACAATCATGTAATGTTTGTTGAGCGTAACGGCAAATTCACTTGGTGCGGCAATTCTTGGTGTTCGTCTTCGTTACCAAATATCCGTAGGGTCCATGAGTATATTTATGTTTTTTCAAAAGACCAATTTCGTCTCGATGGTGATTCCGAATTATCTGATATGGAAGCTGAAGAATTTGAACAGTGGACTCTTTCTACTTGGTTTATATGTCCTGAGACAAAAAATATGGGTGGACATCCAGCTAGTTTTCCTGAAGAACTTGTTCGGAGAGCCATAAAATTGTGGACTTATAGAGGAGATATTGTTTTAGATCCGTTTGTAGGTTCTGGCACAACGGCTTGTGTTGCTAATAGATTAATGAGGAAATATGTAGGAATCGATAATTGTTTGGAGTATGTTAAATATGCGAGAGATAGGATAAATTCTTCTCCAGATATGTTTGAAGAGGATTATGTTCCAAGATCAGAAAGGCTTGCGATACGAAAAAAAGCAAGAATGGTAGAAAATGAAGAAAATGGGATCGATACCATCGATGGAGCCTAGCGAGTCAGAACTATTTTTTACTGATTTGACTATTATAGAAGCAGAGGGGAAACACGAAGAAGTTAATCGTATCATGATTGAAGATATGTATGACGGATATAAATGGGTTATTAATACTAGTTTAACTCTTCTTAGTATGGCCGGTGTTGCCAATTTTAATTTAGATTTTTATTATGATGGCAAAGTAATTATATTGGATTTTGATCCCAGTATGCCTAATCTTTTATATAATCCAGATTTATCATTTTTATCTTTATGGGCTCAATCTAATGGATGGTCTGTTCCCGAACCGCATCCAGATCTTATTAGAACAAGTATAGAATTTTGGAAACATTTTTGGGAAACCTCCATAATACAATCATCTTTTCTCGATAATAAATTTGGAGCAAAAACATTTGAATGATATATGTATAATAGAGTGTCCAAATTGTAAATTTGTATATAGGCACTATGCCAATTATTTTGGCAAAGTGTGTGTGCGATGTGGGTGTGTTATGGAAGCAGAACAAGAACCAGAATTCGTTAAAATAAATAAAAAACGAGAAGATGAGTTATTAGAAAAGGTTAGGTTACAGGTTAGGAGAAATATCACAAATGCCGATAGACAGCGAAAATGCTAAATATAGTATAGAATTTTCTTGGTCGAAGTCTAAGAAAAAAAATAAGAAAAATACTGATGGAGATGTAGAATGGCATATTAAATACCATTATACACAAGCTTTAGGAGATACCATTACTGTTGTTGTAGGCGACCAGCAAAGTGAGATTCCGGCCGATCTTTGGTCTGAAGTAACAGATCATTTAAGGGCGCGAGGATTTTTGGTTTCTTCGGAAAAAATAGATCCGATTCCAGAAAAAAAAGTTATTGAAGAAATATCTTCTCTTCCATTACCTACTATTATAAATGATGAAAAAACAGTTAAGGAAAAGATAGGTGATATATCTCAAGTAGCAGATCCGGTTCAAAGTTTTAGCATTCAAAAAGAAAATCAAAATACTAGATTAATCAAATCCGCTAAGAATAAAACGAATGTGAGAAAGGCGGATGTTCGAACGAAACAAGAGGATGATATTGAAGATGTAATTTCAGATGTAGGAGAAGGTATGGGTAAAAATATATTGCAACATTCACAAAGAATAGCAGGACAACTAATTCCAGAGACTCCTGAAGAGTGGAAAACAGATGCAATAAAAATGAAGGCTGATAGGATGAAGAAAAAAAACGGGTCTAAAAAGCTGAGTATAAAAAGATTGTAGGGATAAGACATGGAATATAGAGTTAAGACCGTACAATTATCATGTTGTCCTATTGGTCCTGTTGGTATGGTAGACCCATTATGTAATTTTTGCAAAGTCTCAGATTGTAGTCATCAAATAGAGAATAGACTTATTAGTTTAGTGGGGGTTACAAAAAAATGGAAGCTTCTTGTTAGGGGTAACGAACCTTATCTTGTAGTAGAATGTGAAGGATTTTCGCCATGAAAGATTTTTTCCATTTGGTAAATATTATGAGGCGGCATGATGATATAAATAAAGAACATAAAAGAATTATCCTTTTATCTGAGGATCATCTGGAAAGAATAGAGAAACATGTAGGAACGGTTAGAATACAATATTCAGATTATAAAAAAGCCTTCGATTATGTAGATGATCTTTTTCCTGAAGCTCTTGTAAAGGAGTCTATCGTATTAAGAGCTTCTTCTTCTTTTTTAAATCGGCTTGGATATAAAGGAATAGGAGGATTCTATAATAGGGTTTGTAAAAAAGTTGTAGTTCCAGATAAACTTGTTTTTTCTACTACTAAAAACAAATCTATATGGAATTCTATAAAAGCCAAGATTTCCGAGGATGAAGTTATTGTTCATGAGCTTTTACATTATGCATCAGATAGTAAGGGAACGGCTTCTAGAAGTGCTAATACAGAAGAAGAATTTGCTTATGGAAATTCTATTGGATATTTAAAATCGAAAGGATATACTGACGAATATATAATAACAAAAAACTTTTTGCCGTTTTTGGTAGGAACAATTAATATTAAAAAAATTCTATGGAAGAAGTTACAGGAAGCTGGATATGACCCTGAAAAACTTTCGTGTATGTCTTATCAGAAGAAAAATAGTATTTATGCTAAAGTAGAAAAAAAAGTATTTGAAGAAACAAAAGAAAAAGCAATAAAATTGGGACAGGAAATTATAGATATATATATATCAGATGGTTCTTTGCTAACTAATGTTCCTGTTGTAAATAGTAAAAACAAATTTTCGACATTGGATATATAAAATGCCTATTTATGTTTTTGAACATACTGATACTGGCGAAAGATTTGAAGAAATGAGATTATTTAAAGATATAGATAAACCTTTCATAGCACCAGATGGCAAAAAATGTAAAAGAATATTATTTCCTCCGCGAAAAAATACAAGCGGTCGTGCCACCAGAGCAGGCATGAAGTTGGAATCTTTTGAGGCAGATCCCGATTTTGTAAAAAAAGTGAACCCTAAATATGTTAAGTTTCATGATGGACATCGTGAAAAATTTGACCCTACAAAGCATTGTTGATGAGATACATAAGAAAAAAAACGACGATAACAACGGTTGCAGATTTTGAATTAACTGATGAAGAAGAAATTCTCAGTTTGTTGAAAAAACTATCTAAATCTAGCGTTGATATTAGTATACAGTATATAGATCCTTCTAATCAATTTGTAAAATCCAATCATAAAGCTCGTATTACATCAGTTTCTGATAGTGCTGTTTCTTTGACTCTGTTTTATCAAAAAGGAAGTTTTAGAGTCGATAGTCTTCCGATTGGTAATATACAAAAATTAGAAATTAATACAGAACATACAAATCTTGTTGTTGCTCCAAAAAATATTAGTAGATATGATTTTATGGATATAATAGAAGAAGGCAAGTAGAAGGGATCAAAGTTAATGCAAAATAAGGATTTCGTTCATACACATGTACATACGAGTATGAGTTCATTCGACGGATTAGCTCCTATTCCAAAATTGGTTATGAGAGCCAGAAAAATGGGTTTTGAAGCTTTGGCATTAACTGATCACGGTAATGTTGGAGGACTAATTACTTTTGTTAATGAGTGCAAGCTTACTCAGGATAAAAAAGGAAATGATATTCCTTATCCTATTTTGAAGCCTTTACTTGGTGAAGAGTTTTATATGAGTTCTGGACATACTAATAAGTCTAAAGAATTGCAACCAAGGATGAGAAAGGGAAATCATCATCTTGTTTTGATTGCAACTAATTTTAAGGGATATCAGAATTTATGTAGATTGTCTCATAAAAGTTGGATTGATGGTTTTTATATGGACCCTCGAATAGATTTTGATCTTTTGTCTACTCATTCCGAAGGGTTAATATGTTCTACAGCTTGTTTGGCGGGTCTTGTAAATAGTCAGTTGATGTATGATAGATATGATTTAGCCAAGAAAACTTGTGGAATATTTAAAGAAATATTTGGAGAAAGATTTTTTCTGGAAGTAATGTATCATGGTATTCGGATGGAACAAGAAATCATGCCAGATATTTTGAAACTTGGGAGGGAATTGTCTATAAAAGTTATCGCTTCTTGTGATTGTCATTATATAGATAAAAAGCAAGCGGATAGTCATGAGATGTTTATGTGTATGTCTACTGGCAAATGTATGAAAGATCCTAATAGATTGAAATTTCCATATCCAGAATTTTATTTAAAAAGTGCTGATGAGATGTTGAAGATATTTAAAAATATTCCTTACGTTTTGACAAATACAAAATTAGTAGCTGATATGGTGGATGATGAAGATATAGACAAAAATTTATTTGGCGGAATGAAGCTTCCTAAATTTGATTTGCCAGAAGGAAAAACAGCGTTCCAGTATCTTAAAGAACTGTCTATAGAGGGGATGAAAGAATTAGGATTTGATAAGAGCAAACCTCATATAGAAGCCTTAAAAAAAGAGCTGGGAGATATTAAAGTAGCATGGGAAAATAATGGATATGACTTTGCTACATATTTCTTAATAGTTTGGGATATAATAAATTTTGCGAAGAAAAATGATATAATGACAGGTCCTGGGAGAGGATCTGGGTTTGGAAGTATTTTACTTAAATGTCTGGGAGTAACTTGGGGAGCAGACCCAATCGAGTATGGGCTTTTGTGGGAAAGGTTTTTAGCGTTCGCGCCGCGGAGGGTGTTGATGGAGAAAGACTTTGGGTTTTAAAAAAATAAAGGGTTGTTACCAAAAGTGCTGCGGTTTTAACTGTTGAGGAAAAAAATGGCGGATTTTCAAAAAATAAAAAATGAAATTATATCTAGTATCCAAGAGTCTATAGGTAATGTAGATCCTCGTATTCACGAAGAGCTAGAGTTGCTTGAAATGACTGATGGGATAAATGATGTAAATAATTTGGAGCATTTCTATGAGATATGGAAATCAGGTAAAAGAAATGGCACTAAAAATGCGGTTAATAGTTTAACTGCTTATCAGCTTGGGATAACATCGAAGGAGCCAGATGGGGATTTTCTTCCTGAACGCAGGATTTTTGCTAGACCTGGTTTCCCAGATGTTGATATGGACTTCGATTTTTTCCGCCGGCAAGAAATATACGATTATATTATAGATAAATATGGACGTGAAAATGTTGGAAATATAGGAACATATCAAGCTTTAAAATTGAAATCTGCTATAAGAAGGATAGGGAAAGCTCTTGATGTTGCTGGATCTTTTCATAAGGGACAAAAAGAATATGTTTCAGATAATGAGGCGAAAGTATCTGAAATTATTGATTCTCTTCCATTTCAAAGCGGTGCATTTATAAAAATGACCGATAGGGATGGCGAGCTTCATGTTATTAAAACCATTCGAGATGCTTATAAACATTGCGAAAGTTTTAGAGCTTATATAGATAAATATCCTGACATACTTAAATATTCGGATGATATAGAAGGATTATTAACAATTTACTCGTGCCATCCCGCCGGAATCGTCATAGGAAACGAGCCTCTTGAGAATATTGCACCATTACGACGTGCTAAAAAAGATTCCTATGCTACTCAATATGTTTACGAAGAGTTAGAACAATTGGGACTTATAAAATTTGATATATTAGCTTTAAGTACATTAACAGTAGTAGACAATACAGTTAAGTTTATTAAGCAAAATTATGATATTGATATAGATATAAAGAATTTACCACTAGATGATAAGCCTACTTTAAGTTTATATAGGTCTGGTAATCTTAAAGGTGTTTTTCAGTGCGAATCAAAACCCATGCAACAGGTTATGAGGGATATTGGAGTTGATAGGTTTGATGATATCGTTGCTGCTATAGCGCTATTTAGGCCAGGTCCTATGGCTAGTATCCCAGAATATTGTGCTAGAAAAAGAGGAGAGAAAATTGTAGATTATTTCCATCCTAAGATAGAGCCTTTTGTCAAACCTTATTTAGAGGAAACTTTAGGAATTTTAATCTATCAAGAATCCTTGATGCAGATTTGCAATTCGTTAGCGGGTTTCTCTATTACTGACGGATATATTATGATAAAAGCTGTCGGTAAGAAGAAAAAATCCTTGATGGATAAATTTGCTAAGCAATTTGTTGAGGGTTGTGTTGGTAATGGAATTGACAAAAACATTGCTATAGAATATTGGAATAGATTCATAACTCCTTTTGCATTATATGGTTTTAATAAGTGTTTTAGTGAAGACTCTATTGTGGCGGATTCTATGACAGGTGAACTAATCAATATGCGAGACGTATTTAATCGATTTAATAAAAAGGAAAAAATATATGTTAATGCGGTTAATGACAAAGGAAAAATAGTATCTAGACCGATTGTTGCAGTATCTTCAAATGGAAAAAAACTTGTATATAAAGTTCAAACCAGAAGTGGTTATACTTTACGGGTAACCAAAGATCATAAAATTAAAACTCCTATTGGTATGATTCCTTTAAGCGATATTAATATAGGAGATTATGTGGCGACTTCTCGTTGTCTTTTAGCGAAAAAACCTTCTGAAAAAATAGAGAAGCACGAATTGATAACTCTGGCGCATTTAATAACGGAAGGAAATACATGTCATCCTACTACTTTGTATTTTTACAATAATGATATTGATTTAATTAACGATTTTAACAGATTCGTTTCATGTTTTGATGATAGTTTAGTTCAAGTTATTGAACAAGATGAAAAAAGATATGTTGCGTCTGTTAACACCGGTCGAATAAAAAATAAAAAAACTGTTCCTTGGAATAAAGGATTGACAAAAGATGATTATAAAACTAGAAAATCTACAGTTGGACAAAATGTTTCTGGGGTATATAAATGGGCATTAAATTTGGGTTTGATCTATAAAAAAGCTACAGAAAAAGTTGTTCCTAAGATAATATTTGGATTGACCGATAACGAAATAGAATTATTTGTTGGGAGATTATGGTCCGGTGATGGGCATATAACATACAAAAAGGAATTTTCATATCCATATTATTCTACATCTAGTAAACAATTGGCATATGATGTTCGCATGCTTTTATTAAGATTGGGGATATTGTCTAAATTAACTAAGAAAAAATTTAAATATAAAGATTCTGTAAAAATAGGATATACTGTATCTCTTTATGATAAGAATTCTTTATCGTTATTTATAAATAGGATAACAAAACATATTATTGGTAGAAAAGAAGATATTTTAAGGCTGAAATATTATTTTGGGCAGATAAAAGACCATCCGTCTCAAAGAGATGTTATTCCAATACATTTTAAGTCTTTAATTCGTGAAGAGATATCTAAAAAAAATATTAGTTTAGCATCAGCATGTGTAAACTCTGGATTATGTTCAAATAATTTTGCATTCGCTGCTCCGTATCTTAAAAAAGGGATAAAATATAAGAAACATAGTTATTTTAGGGATAATATTAGGAAATTGGCCGAGGCTATAGATTCAAAAGAATTAAAACAATTAACTAATTCTGATATACTGTGGGATAGAATTGTGGATATATCTCCAGATGGAGAATGCGATACTTTTGATGTAACAGTTGAAACAGATCACAATTTAGTAGTTGACGGAATTATTACATCAAATAGTCACAGTCTAGCCTATGCTATACTTTCTTATTCTTGTGCATATTTAAAAGCGAATTATGCTGATGAATTTTTATGTACTTTATTGAATGTAGAAAATAATAGAAGGAAGTACGATAAGGTTTTAGATTATGAAAAAGATGTGAAAAGGAATGGTATTACTATATTACCATTAGATTTAAATAAAAGTGGTGTAGATTATACGATAGCAAAAAAGAAAGATCCTATGTCTGGAGTTCATAATACTGAATTTCGTTCTAGCCTTATGACAAAAGGGATTAGTAAAGAATCTGCACAAGAGATAGCTGCTCATCAACCATATAAAGATTTGAGAGATTTGGCTTTTAAAACGGATACAAAATTGGTTGGGAAGGAGGCGATATCTGCATTAGTCGTGGCTGGCGTATTCGATCACCAAAATGTTAGAGAGCCAGGGAAAAGACGAATCTCTATGGAAAAATTTCGTATAGCTGTTGTAGAAAAATTTCAAAGACTTAGAATAGATATAAAAAAAGCAGGAAATAGGGGCGTAGATAGTATGGATATGTTCGAAGATTTTGACGAATAGGAGAAAATAATGGATAAAGATTTAGAAAAAAGTGAAAGTATTTTAGATGAAACTCTTGTTGTGGATAATAGAAGTTCTAGAATAAAGAAATCCATAGAGAGAATTTACAATATTGCTCCATATGAAAGTTTGAAAATTGTTGTAGGAATAGAGGAAGAAATTCAGTGGGAGACTTTAAAGGAAAGAAGAAGAAAATCTGAAGATTGGACCAAGATTTTGACTGATGATTTTAATAAGACGGTACAGGATATTTTTAAGGACCAGAATGTATCAGAGAAAAAAGTTTTTATAAAAAGTCCTGAAAAAACACAGCCATTAGATGAGATAGACGATAAAATCAATGTTATGGAAGATTTAGATTCGCTTTAATTGGAGCAAAAATATGAAGGAAATTGATATTTCTACAGTTAGGTCTTTATTTGATTTGCCGTTAGAAAAGAAGGTGAATAAAGAGGAAGGAACTAG
>Ga0307378_10001344_pt1 | contig 40243 bp, 34 predicted proteins | sample UN1MG_FD_202238 | JGI IMG/M metagenome (GOLD analysis project Ga0307378, IMG submission 202238) | Soil microbial communities from Risofladan, Vaasa, Finland - UN-1 | ecosystem: Environmental > Terrestrial > Soil > Coastal area > Acid sulfate soil | place: Finland: Risofladan, Vaasa | collected...
AAGCGCCCCGTCTTTCTCGATATGCTTTCTGAACTCGTCTAAAGTAGTGGCGCCAATACACTGAACTTCTCCTCTTGCAAGAGCCGGCTTGAGCACGTTCGAGGCATCGATAGCACCTTCGGCTCCACCCGCTCCTACAAGCGTATGAAGCTCGTCAATGAACAATATAACATTCTTTGCCCTTCGGACTTCGTTAATGACTGCCTTTATTCTTTCTTCGAATTGTCCGCGATATTTTGTCCCGGCTACCATCATTGCCAAATCAAGCACCACCATCCGCTTACCCTTGAGGATTTCCGGCACTTGCTTGTTGACTATCTGCTGGCTCAGACCCTCGACAATAGCAGTTTTACCTACGCCTGCTTCGCCCAGGAGAACCGGATTGTTCTTCGTGCGCCGACATAGTATCTGGACCAGCCGCTCAATTTCTTTCTTCCTGCCGATTACCGGGTCGAGTTCGCCGCCAGCGGCTAATTGTGTAAGGTCTCTGCCGAAACTGTCCAGTGCCGGCGTCTTACTCTTCGTCTTTCTGCCTATGGTCGGGGTCATCTTCATTCCAAGAGCCGCAGGCCCGTCATCCACACCGGCTCCCAGCAGATTCAACACTTCCTGACGCACATCCTCGAGTTTCAAACCAATATCCATAAGAACCTGAGCTGCTATACCTTCGCTCTCTCGCAGCAGACCCAACAGGATATGCTCTGTCCCTACATAATTATGGTTAAGCGACCGGGCTTCTTCGATCGCATACTCAATCACCTTCTTGGCTCGTGGCGTCTGGGGCAGCTTGCCCATTGTTACCATATCAGGCCCGCTTTTAACCAGTTTTTCAACTCCGAACCGAAGCTTCTTTATGTCCACATCCAGATTCTTCAGAACCGTAGCACCCACTCCGCTGCCTTCCTTAACCAGCCCGAGAAGGATGTGTTCGGTCCCTATATATTCGTGGTTAAAACGCTGGGCTTCCTGGTTAGCCAGCGCCATAACCTTACGTGCACGGTCTGTAAAACGCTCAAACATCTTTTACCCCGAAACATAGTTTAGAAAAATATCGATTCTCCTGCTACTGCCCTTGGATAAACACCATCGTAGTATAACAATCGGCGATAAGTAACATTTTATTTTATTTTTTCTTATTATATAGCACTCAATCCGTCTGTCAAACATGCAATATCTGCTCACTGCCCTGCTTATCAGGACTGTTAATACATATCTTTATATAGCTCAGACTGAGCTGATGTTCATTCTCGGGTCAACATTTTCTTTATTCTCAATTTTATCGGCAGAAACAGATGCCAACTTTCCGATTACACGTGCAAAAATCCAGATTTTGGGCACCGAAATAGGCTTATCCTGGTATATTGGTACAAGTCATTATGCAATGCGGCACCTAAGTAATCATTTGGAGCTATATCGAATTACACGCCGGATTTTGAAAATAAGGATAAAATACACCCATCATCCGGTTCATGAGCAGGTATCCTAATCCGATTTTCTCTTGCCGCCCTCGGACAGAAGGCAAAGGACCGAAAGCAGAAAGGACGAGGCACGAGCCATCCATCGACCAATCTCTCTGCCGTTCATAGCTCATCCGGCCTCTGATCTCTGATTTCCGATCTACCCATTTTCGGGGTAGTCAGGTTTTTAAAATTGGGTTTGTTTGGCTTTGTTTTTTTGCCGCCCGAAAACACGATTATTTTCATATGCCCTTAATATGTAATTACTTACATCCTTTTGGTTTTTCGAAAATTGGGTTTGTTTTGCATAAAAGGGTCTTTCTATAAAGGCGCAAAGGCACAGAAACACACCGGCAAAGAAATAGCAATCTGAAATATGAAATCTTAAATCGAACAATTCTCTTGCTCCGCTGATTACCGCCCTCTGATTTGTGATTATCGATTGACTATTTATGATTGGTGATTTGTTCACTCATCATTCTCCATTCGAAATTCACCATCCATAATCCATTAGTTAGATATATATTATACGTAGCGGCAGGTTGTTCCTCAAGTATATTTTTCAGAATAATTCGGAAATGTCGAATAGATTAGCCTCTCTATTGGAGCGCAGGAGGATAGAAAAGAACAGGGCTTTGAGGTTCTTAGGAGGAAAAATCGTTTACGAAGAGGCTCAAATTCGGATCCCGGCGTGCCGGGATGAGCAGATTTGCGCCTGCCGGACTCCGAACTGTTCTCCTGTTTGAGTCCGGATTGATAAGCAACTTACACCAATTGGATTTAGTTCTTGCGCCACACTGTCATTCCCGCGAAGAGCCTGCCCTGAGCGAAGCCGAATGGGCGGGAATCCATTTTTCCCCATCCTTGAGCCTTAGTAAAGAGTAAATCGGTGTTACCTGGCACAATCCCACCACTACAAGCGCACATATTAAATACAATTGGTCTTATACGTTAATCGGAAGAGCTAAGAGTCTATTCGAATAACGGTTTGCTATCACTTGTCATGCTGAACCCTTCGACTCCGCTCAGGACATGCTACGTGAAGCATCTGGGTTGCGAACGGCGATATCAAGCCCGGATTTGCGTCATCCATCGCTGCATCGACGGACTTCGGCTTCGCCTCAGACCTGTCCTTGAGTGAAGCGAAGGAATGACAAACACTAAAGGGTAATTCGGATCGGCTCTAAATATACATGATTCTTGAAATGCTTAATATGTGTCCGTTTGTTTAGAGCCGGATTTAGCAGTCGCTAAAGTGGGCTGTGCACCCGGTTTGTCCGGCATCTCTTAATTCTTAGTAGGCGTACTTATTGCTATCGATATCTTATGCTTTTCGTCTTAGCTGCGATCTTCCTCAAGCAACTTTCTGAGATATTGATTTTCCCGGCGAGTCGCTTCAAGATCGAAAACCTGGTATTTAATACACACTCGCAGGTAATCCAGCGATTCCTGCAGACTATTTATGCTTTTTTCAAGCTTTTTACGGTTTGCCTGTGCTTGTTTGGCGAGTTGAGCTAACTTTCTATGCTGCGGGTCGGCTGTCTCACCAAACTCTTTGACCAGTTCGTTAAGTTTGTCTTCAAGGTTTGTTTCGTCCATCAAATCACTCTCCTCTCGAATGCACGTTCCTTACCAAAACCCCCAAATATAGAGATACACCTAAACCTCATACCTGGTTATTAGTGCAAACTCCATACCCGAATGCTTAAGAACCGGTTTTTTACTTATATTCGCGACTTGGCCCGATAAAAAGCCGGTCATAGCAAAATTGTGTGTTATCCATAAATTTTGTTCCTGTACTCCGAAAAACAACCGTTATATGGATTAAAATAGTATGTTGTAGAAAATAAACGCCCCAGATATGCTTGCATTTCATCGCTTTGGGTAACAGCCGTACTGGATAATAGTTAGGCCAGTGTTGATATTTCTAAACACCGCAGTCGGTCAGTAGCAACGCCCATGTTTTGTAAGCTCCACAATTATCTATATTGAATTTTCCTCATACATATTTTTGCTACTGTTATTTGTGTTTCTGCTAAGCGTTTTTTATATTTTAAATGGTTTCAAAGAAGTAGAGCATACTGTTTCATGCTAAGAAATACTTTCGGATCAAAACCAGAACACTCCCCCTGACATAGCCCGTCGATATCGGCGTAGCTAACATCTGTTAGCCGCCCGGACAATAGCTGAGGTGTAATATGAGCAGAAAAAAACGATCAAAAGCTACTAAACGAAAAAGTAATTTCCGCCTTCTCAAGATGGCCTTCATTCTGGTCATACTTGCTATATTGGCGGTTATTATACAAGGCCGAAACCCATTTACAGTAATCTGCCAGATTGTTTCTTTTTTAAAGTCCGTCTAAAGCCTTTTTTTTAAGCAATATGACCCTTTTCCCAACTCAGGCATGGGCTAAATCTGCGCTATCTCAAAATGAGCCTGTAAATGGCGGCAAATCGCCATATTATCCGCATCTTTTTCAGGCATGGATCGTGCTTTGAAATCTCAGCGATCAAAACACCTCTTCATCCTCTTCTCGCCATGCCGGGTCAACTATGCAGAGAAACTTCAGATCGGTATTTCCCCTGTTTTCAATGTATTGTACAGCGTTAGGTGGAATATAGATGGCACACTCAGGTCCAACTTCGAAACTCTCCTGATCTATGTGCATCAAGCCTTGTCCGGCCGTCACGTAGTATACCTCTGAGGATTTGAGTTTATGCGGCTTAGTTTTTTGGCCGGCCTCAACTTTTGCATGAGCAAGGCTGTAACGAGCCGCTATACCTGCTTTCTCAGGGTGTAAAAGCTCACGCAAAATTGATTCATCGCCTGCTGCGAATTCCCGGCAATTTTTTAAATATTTCACAAACATCATCATTCTCCCAGGAGAATCGATCCTTTTGTAAAGAATGTCCCGGCAACACAGGCAATCAAAAGACAAGCCAATGCTGCCGCCTCCGGGACCTTCTACTTTCAAACCATACACTACTGATATTTTGTTCATTCGTCAAATCAGAAGCAGCTCCCAGGGCCGCCAACGGGGTGTGGCTAATTTTTCTGGCACTACATAAGCTTGTCTTGTGTAAAGGATTGTGTTCTTTGTCATTGCGAGCGAAGCGAAGCAATCTCGACCGTTCGCAGGATAGAGATTGCCACGGCCACATGCTGTGGCCTCGCAATGACGACAGGGGAAATTTCCAGCTTTGAGAGCAAGCATTTAAGAACGAAAAATCGCCTGCCAGAATATCGGGTCGCACCCCGCCAACGCAGCTTATCGGGATTTGATTTGCCTGTTAACGCCTGACAGCTATAATAAAAGTTTTATGAAGGATTTAGGACGGGGAACTATCCGGCCTGTGTATAAGCATTTACATTGAGAATAGTCGTCAAATCGCTTCGAACATTTGATATGTGGAGGTAACATTCATGACAAGTTCCAAAGATGATATGAACAGGCGCCGGTTCATGCAGTTTGTTGCCGGCTCAGCCGCGGCAATAGCACTGCCCCAAATCCCCCTGAATGCCGCCGAGACGGCAGGTCCGCAGCGGCCGAATATCCTCTGGATCAGCACAGAAGATATCAGTCCCGATCTGGGCTGTTACGGCGACAGCTATGCCGTTACACCCAATATCGACAAAATCGCAGCCCGGGGCGTCCGCTATACAAACGTATATTCGCACTCCGGAGTTTGTGCCCCGACGCGATCCGGTATTATTACCGGCATGTACCCGACCACTCTCGGAACCCACCACATGCGATGTAAGGGCGTGCCGCCGGCCTATGTAAAATGCTTCAGCGAATACATCAGAGCGGAAGGTTACTACTGCACGAATAATTCCAAGACCGATTACCAGTTTGACCCGCCGGTAAGCGCCTGGGACGAAAGCAGCCGTAAGGCCCACTGGCGCAATCGCGGCAAAGACCAGCCGTTCTTCGCTATCTTCAATTTCACGACTTCGCACGAAAGCCAGATCCGCAACAGAAGTAAAGCAATGCTCAAGCGTCTGGCGAGTTTGAAGCCGCACGAAAGGCACGACCCGGAAAAGGCGGTGCTGCCCCCCTACTATCCCGATACGCCGGCGGTTCGTCGAGACTGGGCGCAGTATTACGACATTATCACGCTGACCGACAAGCTCATTGCCGACGTCCTAAAGCAGCTTGAAGACGATGGGCTGGCCGATGACACAATAGTATGGTTCTGGGGCGACCACGGGCGCGGCCTGCCGCGGGGCAAGCGGTGGATTTACGATTCGGGTCTGAAGGTTCCACTGATTATTCATGTGCCGGAGAAATGGCGAAAGCTCGCAATGCCGGACAATCCCAATGCGGTCAAGCCCGGCACCGTCAATGACGACCTGGTTGCCTTCATAGATTTTGCCCCGACGATGCTTTCATTAACCGGCATAAAAATCCCGGACCACATACAGGGCAAAGCGTTCCTCGGCAGCCAGAAGGCTACACCTCGCGAATATATTTTCGCCGCCCGCGACCGGATGGACGAAGCGTACGATCTGATTCGTGCCGTGCGTGACAAGCGCTATAAATATATTCGTAACTACATGCCGCACCTGAGCCGTGGTCAGGACATCGATTATATGAACCAGATGCCGACAATGCAGGAGATGCGGCGGCTCAACGCCGAGGGCAAGCTCAAAGGCCCGCAGAAACAGTATTTCGAAGAGATCAAACCTGTCGAGGAGCTCTACGACACCGCCGCCGATCCGCACGAGGTCAAAAACCTGGCGGGCGATCCGAAGTACAAGGATGTGCTCCGGCGGATGCGCGTAATCCACGCCAAATGGGTCAGGGAGACTGGCGATGTCGGGCTTATCCCTGAGCCTGAGTTCGACGAAATGAAGCGCCCGTGCGGCGAGTACCAAAAGACGGCCGAGCCGGTCTTCTGGGCGCCCAAATGGCAGCCGGGCGAAGCTACGCGCCGCATAACAATCGCCTGTCCTACGGCCGGAGCATCAATCGTGTATAGAATCAGCACTGCCGGCCAGGCCGAGGGAGACTGGCGACTCTACACAAAATCCGTATGGCTCACAAAGGGCAAGGTCCTGCACGCAAAGTCTTGCCGCATAGGCTTCAAAGACAGCAAGCAGGTCCAATTCAAATTCGACGATGAGGTCTCGACGCCTCGCCCACCCAAAACTCCGGCAAAGGACAATCAGCACTGGCGGAACAAACTAAACCAAACGGACCTGCTGAAACGCCTGCGCAAGATAAAGGAACTGGACGGCGAGGGCGACAAAGCGATACCCGAATACTTCGAGGCCCTGGGTGACAAGTACGCTTCGGTCCGTTACTGGGCCGTTGTAGGCCTGCATAATAACTCAAAAGGAGAAGTGCGCGCAAAAACCGCCATTGAAAAAGCACTGAATGACCCGGCGGCGGTCGTTCGCATCGCCGCGGCCCACGCGATCTGCGACTGGGGCGACGAAGATAAAGCCCTGCCCGTATTAGCAGCAGGTTTACAAGATAAAACAGACAAGGCAAGACTGCACGCGATAATAGCCCTGAACAAAATCGGCGAAAAGGCCCGCCCCCTCCTGCCGCAGATAAAGGCCGCTCAGAAAGATTCGGACAATTACGTCCAGCGCGTCGCACAAACGACGATCAAGCAGCTTGGGGGCGCATAAATTGGGATCAAAGCACGCAAGGGGACAAAAGATGAATATGAAAAGATTCATTGCATGCGTATTGATTGTGTCGGTTATTTTCTTTATTTTCCCTATCCCGGTCTATGGATTATTCATAAGATTTTTTGGACTGATTCCGCCAACTGGTTTTCGGTCGCTGGATTTGCTTTTTATGATTCCAAGTTCAATTTTAGGAGGTTTCATCTTTGTCCTGATATTCTTCCTCGCCAAAGGCTCAAAACTCGGACAAAATGGATTATTATACGGCTTTTTATGGTTTCTTGGATTTAGCGTCGTTAGTGAAGTTGGATTTTGGATCGCGCTCAAATACAGTCCAATCATGATGATAGCAGGCATAACCTCCGGGCTGGGTCATCTGGTAAACGGGATTATCACTGAAAGGTTAAGCAAGTGAGTGGAGGGAAAATATTCGTCGGCCGAAAAGTGGAATTTCGACAGTTTTATCCCGAAACCTTCAAAATGTGAATTGAGGTGGATTCGTAAGGCTTAATACATCAATAAAGTGTACTGGTCATATAAAGTAAATATTGACAAAACAGATCGCCGACAATACAAATACATAGATGAACCCTTTAAATGAGGACAGCTTATGGCGGATGAAATAAAAAAAATATATCAGGCATTCGATCCATCCCCGCTGGAGGCCAACCAAACCGATCTTTATGTTGATTTGGACGAAGTCAGGGGAAGTGATGAACCTGTAAACAAGTTAGCCCAAACAATAAAGCTATCCGAGAGTACTACAACCCAGTTATTCGCCGGCCATATTGGGAGCGGCAAAAGCACAGAGCTCAGGCTTTTGCAGAAACAATTACAGGATGAGGGGTATTTTGTTGTTTTCTGCCAAATTCTTAAAGATATAGATGAAAGGGATGCGGACTTTCCTGATATTCTTTTATCGATGATGCGCCAGATGGTAAGTCAGATTAAAGAAAGAGGTAAAATTCAACTAAAGCCGGGTTACTTTCAACAGAGGTTTGAAGAATTAAATGAACTTTTAACATCAAAAGTTGACCTACCGGATCTTGCTAACGGTTTATTAAATCTTTCCTCCGCGATAAAAAGCAGCCCCGATACACGCAAAAAAATCAGGGAGATTTTCGAACCTAAAACAAACGACTGGTTATCTGCCGCTAATGATATTATCAGTGAAGCCGTTCTTGAATTGGGTAAAAAAGATCATAACGGCCTGGTTATCATAGTAGATGACCTTGACAAGGTTTCTGTGGAGAAATCCGCAGAACAACAATCTTCTGTGGCTGAACGGTTATTTCTTAACAGACATGCTCAGCTTACAGGATTTCAATGCCATATAGTTTATACGCTCCCGCTGCCTTTGGTTTATTCGTGCAGAGAACGAGATATAGCAAGTTTGTATAAGCTGGATGCCCCGCCGGTTGTCCCGATGACAAAAGTGGTCGGCAGAGATGGGAGAAAATATAAAAAGGGTTTTGATAAGTTTGTAAAGATCATACAAAAACGCCTTAAAAAAGCAAAAGTGACAACATCCGTGTTTGAAAATGATGGGATTAGAGATAAGATAATTAAATACAGCGCAGGGCAACCTCGTCAGCTTATGATCCTTATTCGCGAAGCAATCATTGCAGGTTCCATACCGATAAAAGAAAAATATATCGAAAATATAGCAAGAAAAATCAGGCATTCCTACGAGCGACAGTTGCGGGAAGAGCACTGGTCGGTTATTAAGCAGGTAAAACAGGATAATCGTCTTGATAGAAATGCCGATAATGATTCGTTATGTATGGAGCTGCTGGCTAACAGGGCTATACTTTACTACCGGAATAAAGAACAATGGTATGGACTAAATCCATTGCTGCCGGAACGTGACATCTAATCCAATGGAACCTGATAAGTTCTTCTCAGAATCGACAAATCAGACGGCCCTCCAGCAGGCAGAGCTTGCTGCTCTTCTCAGAATGCTGAGTATATCCGAAGGTACATTTTCTTTGAGCATTGCGATCTGCAACAACCCTTCCCTGCGAGAATACTTAATAAGCAAAATCGCAGAACAAAAAGCAGGTATTGAGAAAATCCCAATAGAAAAAAACTGTACGGATGTGCTGGCATTTGCTGAAAAAAAGATAACGAACAAAAGACCTTCCTCTATCTTTATAACCGAAATTGAAAACGCCCTTCCGTCAGATGAAGTTCAGCCGAGGATTATAAGAAATCTTAACGCTTCAAGAGAACTCTGGCAGCAAGAATTCTCCTGTCCTGTTGTTTTCTGGCTGGCGGAATACGCAGCCACAATGTTACAAAGAGATGCCCTCGATTTTGCTTCCTGGCTGAGCCACAGCTTTGAGTTTATATCCGAGCAGGCGACTGCGATGGCCGGGACGCTGGATGCTTATGCCGGTAATATTATATCCGCCGGTAAGCTTGACGCCGACCAGAAACGTTTCAGAATTGCAGAACTCGAACAGCGTATAGAAGATGCGGGTGATCCGCCAAAGCCCAAACTTTCTCAGCACGTACTGGTTTGGCTCAATGAACTTTCCTACCTTTACAAAACCATTGGAGACCTGGATACAGCCGTGGCGAATATTCTTTATTCTCTGCACATCTCGGAGAAGATCGGCCTTCAGGCAGCGACAGCAAGTTCTTACGGAAATTTAGGGCTGATTTATCGAATGCGCGGCGACCTGGACAAAGCCGAGCAAATGCATACCAAGTCGCTGGAGATTAATGAAAAGCTCGGGCGGTTAGAAGGCATAGCAAATGAGTATGGCAATTTAGGGGCAATTTATCAAACGCGAGGTGATCTGGACAAGGCCGAGCAGATGTATAAAAAGTCGCTGGAGATCACAGAGAAGCTTGGTCTTCAGTCAGTGATGGCAAGTTTTTACGGCAATTTAGGGGCGATTTATCAAACGCGCGGCGACCTGGACAAGGCCGAGCAAATGCTTAAAAAGTCGCTGAAGATTGACGAAAAGCTCGGGCGGTTAGAGGGTATAGCAAGTAGTTATGGCAATTTAGGGGTAATTTATCAAACGCGAGGTGATCTTGACAAGGCCGAGCAGATGTATAAAAAGTCGCTTGAGATCACGGAGAAGCTCGACCTTCAGGCAACGATGGCAATTTCTTACGGCAATTTAGGGGCGATTTATCGAGAGCGCGGCGATCTGGACAAGGCTGAGCAGATGCTTTTAAAGTCGCTGGAGATAGACGAAAAGCTTGGGCTGTTAGAGGGCATGGCAATTCGGTACGGCAATTTAGGATCGGTTTATCTAAAGCGCGGCAACCTGGACAAGGCCAAGCAGATGCATAAAAAGTCGCTGGAGATTAACGAAAAACTCGGGCTGTCAAAGGGTATGGCAATTGACTACGGCAATTTAGGCGCCGTATGTGAACAACGGGGTGACGTAGAGAAGGCCAGAGAGTACTGGGAGCAGGCGCTGGAGCTTTTCAAGAAGATTGGTATGAAGCCGGAGATAAAGACGGTACAGGGATGGCTTGATAAACTGAAAGAAAAGTAAAAAGGCAAAAGGAAAAATTGAGATTACTTCGCGGAGTTTATCCTTGAGCAATGCGAAGGGCTTGCAATGACGAGTTACACGGCGATTGTGTAAAGGGATCGATGATGGGAAAACGTATATTATTTTATATGGCGTTGATTATTTGTTTTATGAGTTTGGCATTTTGTGCTGAGGCGCAGGAATTAGTGTCAAATCCTACGTTTGAGGCGGGGCAAACGGCGAAGGTGCCTACGGGCTGGTCTGTGTGGGGGCCGGAGTGGGAGGAGGCGGCTTGCAGGGTGCGAGCGAGTTCCGGCGGTGGTTTTGTTGTAGATGGGGCCGATCCATACGCCGTGGGCGGGGTGGTTCAGGATATTAAAGGAATCAAAGGCGGGCAGGCATACGCGGTCAAATCGGTCTGTCTGTTACGAGATATTCCCGCCCCCTACCATTCATTGTTAGTGCGTGTAAGCTGGATGCGCGGCGGCAAATTGCTGCACCCGGCGGGGATGCTTGTGCGAGGGCCGATTATCGAGAATGGTGTTGCGAAGTTCGACGATGTTCTCATCGCGCCGGAGGATGCCGATAGTGCCCGTTTATCGCTGGAGGTCAAGTGGCCGCGGGGCGGGACGGTTCTATGGAAGAGCGTGAGTATTCAGCCGGCGCCGGCGCCCGAGCCGAGGAAGGTCAAGGTCGGCACGGTCTTTCTGCGACCGAGGAATAGCACGCCGGAAAAGAATCTGAAGCTCTGGTGCGAGCAAATCGATGCCGCAGGTAAGCTCGGGCTTGACATCGTCTGCTTAGGCGAGGCGATTAGGGCGGTCGGCACCTCAGCGACCATCGAAGATCGCGCCCAGCCGATACCGGGGCCTACCAGTGAGGTATTGGCTGAGGCCGCGAGGCGAAATAAAATATGGGTAGTGGCCGGCCTTACCGAACTGGACGACGAGATCGTTTATAATACCGCTGTGCTGCTGGACCGCCGGGGAGAGATTGCCGGCAAGTATCGCAAGGTCCACCTGCCGCGTGAGGAATGGAAGAAAGGCATTCGGCCCGGCAACGAGTATCCGGTTTTCAAGACGGACTTCGGCAAAGTCGCTATCCAGATATGCTACGACTGGTTCTTCCCCGAGCCGGCGGAAATCTTCGCTCTTCAAGGGGCGGAGATTATCTTCGCCCCGACCTGGGGCAACACCCTGCCCGATGAGGAGGGCCGGGTTGACGGCGAGTCGACATTTCGAGTCCGTGCGCGGGACAACGGCGTCTATATGGTCCCATCGGTATATGACGGCAGCAGCCTGGTAATCGACCCGATGGGCAGGATTCTGGCCTCGAACAAGGGCAAAGACGGCGTATTCTGGGCGGAGATCGACCTGAACAAACGCGAACCTCTTTACTGGGTCGGTCACTGGCGTTCAATCGGCCCTCGCCACCGCATGCCGCAGACCTATAAGGCTTTGTCGGAAGTCTCGCAGTAGAACAGAACTTCACGCCGGACGTAACAATAAACAGGTTGTCTTGGCGGGCAGGGTATGATATTTTGTCTTCCGGCATAGTTTTAGCTTTAGGCGAATACTTTTGAAAGATAGATTACAAGGCAAATTTATCGTACTCGACGGCCCGGATGGCTGCGGGAAGAGTACGCAGACAGGGCTTCTGGTCCAGTGGCTTCAAGGTGAGGGCGTGCCGACCAGCCGTTTTCGCGATCCCGGCGATACATCCATCGGTGAGAAAATAAGGGAAATCCTGCTCAATCCCGAACACCTTGCAATGGACACGAGAACAGAATTATTATTGTACATGGCGGCCAGGGCGCAGCTTTGGGCGGAAAAAATAGCCCCGGCACTACAGGCGAATCGGTGTGTCGTACTCGACAGGTGGCTGTCCAGCACGTGCGCCTATCAGGGCTTCGCGGGCGGCTTCGGAACCGAAAAGGTGATAAGAATTGCGACGGACTGCCTCGAAAGAGTCTGGCCTGACCTGACCATTATTCTCGATGTGAATCTCAAGACGGCTGCGGGACGTTTGGACCGGCAGTTAGACAGAATGGAGGCCAAGGGGGACGGCTACCACCAAAAGGTCCGCGAGGGATTCCTGCAATTAGCCGAGGAGTACGAAAACGTGCTGGTAGTCGATGCCAGCGGCGGGATCGAAGCAGTTCACAAGAAGATATTGCAACTTATCTCAGAAGCGAGTTTTACATAAATGTCATTCAAAGAGATTTTCTGCCAGGACAGGGCAATCGAAATTCTGCAGCGGGCCTTCGCATCGGGCAAGTGGGCGCATGCGTATATCTTTGCCGGGCCTGAAGGCATTGGCAAATTCAAAACCGCCCGCGAATGGGCCAGGCTGCTTCTTTGCAAAAAGCCCATCTTAGAAAACGGCTTTGCCGACGGTTGCGGCTCTTGCCAATCCTGCAGGCTTTTAGAAGCCGACTCAAATCCCGACTTCGCTCATATCTACAAGGAATTGCGGGAATTTACCGAAGAGGGCAAAGGCAAACCCCCGCCTGTAGATTTGCCGATAGATGTAATCCGGGAATTCCTGATAGCGAAGGTCCCAACGAAGCCGACGCTTTCCCATAGAAAGGTCTTTGTCGTCAGCGAAGCTGAAAGGCTAAATGTTCATTCGCAGAACTGCCTTTTGAAGGTCCTCGAAGAGCCGCCCGAATATTGCTGTATCGTGCTGCTGTGCACTCGCATGGAAAAGCTACTGCCTACGACCAAATCGAGGTGCCAGACAATCCGGTTCGGCCCGATAGACGAAAGCAGGATAATCGAAAAATTAAAAGATAAGGGCCTTGAAGAAAAGCCGGCCCGGTACTTCGCACGCCTGGCGCAAGGCAGTGTGGGACAAGCGTGCCAGTGGGCGGAACTTGAGTTGGCCGGCGCAAATCTTTACAAAGCCAAAAAAAAGTTGATAGACTCTTTAGTCAGCTACGAACTCCCCGAAACTCTTAACCTGGCCCAGGAGCTTCTCGCAGAAAGCAAGAAAATCGCCGCCGAGTGGACAAACCTCGATACGGCCACAAGTAGGACCGACATCAATAGAAGGGCCATGAAGTTTATTGTTCGGATAATCATATCGGCCCTGCACGATGCGATGAATCTACACGTAGCCAGGGCGAAAGAACCTGTCAATTTCGACCAAAAAGAGCAGATAGAGAAGTTAGCTGCCCGTTTCGACGCCGAGCCGGCGGCGGAAAAAATCTCCGATTGCTATCGCGTGCTGCGATGGATCGAGTCCAGCGTCAATGAAAAGCTTATTTTCGAACAGCTATTGTTAAGTCTTGCCGATTCTGATACAATCCAAGTTTAGCCATAGTATAACGTAAATTAGTATGAATATAGGTAGTTTGGATGTCAAAAAACTTGGAAGCAAGAACCAAACAGGCAAAGCATAAGAAGTATATCCTGGTTCGATACGGGCGGATGAGCACACTCGGCCTATTCGAGCATCACGAGACCGGCATACTCAAGGTGCACTCTCGCGTCGTGATAAAAACCAACAGAGGCCTTGAACTGGGTTATCTCGTAGGCCGGTTCAGCTCCTACAAGAGCGGTCAATTCAGACTAAACCATGAGCAATTAAAAGAGTATTTCAATAACGAAGACATCGATTTATCGCAGGGCCAGGCGGGCAAATTCATCCGTTACGCAACCGCCGCGGATATTAGCGAAGAGCGGCACCTGCGGAAAATCGCAAGAGAAGAAATGGAATACTGCAGGCGTTTCGTCAGGGAAATGGACCTGCCGATGAAAATAGTCGATGCAGAACACGTGTTCGGCGGCGAACGCATCATCTTCTACTTCATGTCTGACGGACGGGTGGATTTTCGCGACTTAGTCAAAAGAATCGCACAGGAATATCAGACGAGAATCGAAATGCGGCAGATCGGCTCACGGGATGAGGCCAAACTTCTCGGTGACGTGGAAAGCTGCGGACAACAATGCTGCTGCCAGCGATTCCTCAAACACCTCAAGCCGGTCAATATGCGAATGGCCAAGATGCAAAAGGCCACACTCGATCCGGCCAAAATCTCCGGCTATTGCGGCAGATTGAAGTGCTGTCTGCGATATGAGGACGAAACCTATACGGACCTCAAGAAAAGACTGCCGAAAAAGAATACCAGGGTAAAGACCAAAAACGGCCAGGGCAGAGTTATAGATACCCAGATATTAAGTCAGTTGGTTATGGTCGAATATGAAAGTGGGGAGAAAATCGCCGTTGGTCTCGAGGAGCTTGAGATACTCCCCCAGTCCGCAGCAACAGATCAAAAACAGAATGGCAACTCGAAAAAGAAGGGCAAGAACAATAAAAAATAGTTATCCCTGGTGTGTGATTTCAGTCGTCAAGGAAGAAAAATGCCTCGCAAGATCATCGTAACCTCAGCCTTACCTTATGCAAACGGCCCGATACATATAGGGCATTTAGTGGAATATCTCCAGACCGATATCTGGGTGCGCTTTCAGAAGATGTGCGGCAATCAATGCCTCTATTTCTGTGCCGACGATACGCACGGCACGCCCGTGATGATTAGCGCCCGGACGGCGGGCATCAGCCCTGAAGAACTGATCGGGAAAGTGCATAAAGAGCACAAGGCCGATTTTGACGAGTTTTATATCGAATTCGACAACTATTACTCGACCCATTCGCCCGAGAACAAGTATTTCAGCGAGTTGATCTTCAGCCGTTTGAACGAGGCCGGCTCAATCGTTACACGGGATGTGGAACAGACTTACTGTGAAACCTGCAAAATGTCGCTGCCGGACAGGTTTGTCCGGGGCACATGCCCGAAGTGCAAAGCAGAGGATCAATATGGCGATTCCTGTGAGGTTTGCAGTTCCACATATCAACCTACCGATCTGATTAATCCCTACTGTTCAACATGCAGGACCAGACCCTCGCTGAAAACATCCGAGCATTATTTTTTCAAACTTGACGATTACGAACAACAGCTCAGAGACCTTATTGCCGGGGGACATACGCAAAAATCGGTGGCGAACAAACTCGATGAATGGTTCAACGCCGGTTTGAAAGACTGGGACATATCTCGTGACGGCCCATATTTCGGATTCAAAATACCGGGAGAAGAAAACAAATTCTTTTACGTCTGGCTTGATGCGCCCATTGGATATATGGCTTCAGCCAAAAACTACTGCGATAGAAACAACCTCGATTTCGACACGCTTTGGAACACCGGCGAATATGAGCTGTACCATTTCATCGGCAAGGACATAATGTATTTCCATGCTCTTTTCTGGCCCGCAATGCTAATAGGCTCCGGCATGAAGACCGCCGAAAAGCTGTTCATCCACGGTTTCCTGACCGTCAACGGCGAGAAAATGAGCAAGTCCCGCGGGACATTTATAAAAGCAAGCACCTACGCCAAACACCTGAATCCCGAATACCTCCGGTATTACTACGCAAGCAAACTAACCGATGGGATTGACGATATCGATTTGAGAATAGAGGACTTCGTAAACAAAATCAATTCCGATTTGGTCGGCAAATTCGCAAATTTAGCCTCCCGCTCAGGCCCCATGCTGACTAAGAAGCTCGATTCGGAACTTGGGCGACTGGACGAGCAAGGCAAAGAACTTCTCGATAAGCTCATCTCCGCTAAAGATCGGATAATGGAAGACTATGAGAGTCTGAGATTTTCTGCTGCTGTCCGGTCGATAACCGCCCTGGCCGACGAGGCGAACCGGTACGTCGAACAGAATCAGCCGTGGACAACAGTTAAAACGGATTTGGAAAAAACACGAACGACTTTAACCGCCGTAATTAATGCCGTACGTATTTTGGCGATTTACCTGAAACCCATTTTGCCCGAATATGCGAACAAAGTGCAGCGGTTTCTCAATGTTGACACACTGGTTTTTGCAAACCTCGATAAAGTGCTGGAAAATCATAAGATAAATGATTTTGAACGATTATTTGAACGAATTGACGAGAAACAGGTGAATGTAATGGTAGAAGAGAGTAAGGAAACCCAGGCTCCTCAGCCGGCGGCGACAGAACCCGTCGAGCCGTTCAAGCCGGAGTGTACAATTGATGATTTCGCGAAGATAGACCTGCGAATCGCAAAAGTTCTGAAAGCCGAATCCGTCGAAGGCGCCGACAGACTTCTGCGGCTGGTTCTGGATGTGGGCGGGCCGGAAAAAACCGTTTTCGCCGCTATCGCAACCGCCTACAAGCCCGAGGACTTGATCGGAAAAACCGTCGTTTTCTTCGCCAATCTCAAACCCAGGCAGATGAGATTCGGCCTTTCCGAGGGAATGATCCTGGCGGCCGGCCCCGGCGGAAAAGACATCTTCATGCTAAGCGCCGACACCGGCGCAAAGCCCGGACAGGAAATACACTAAACTGGTTTTAGTATGATATATAAGGCAATGCCAGAAGCAGACCGCATCAGATTCAAATGAAATATTAACTGAGAAACACTTTTTCTAAAAGACAAGGAGATTCGTTATGGTCAAGCGAAAAGGCTTTACCTTAATTCACTTTCCTTTATTTTGTGTCCCGGCGCCATGAGGACGAGCGCAAGAAAAAGGCCGGGCCATTTCGGCCCGGCCTTTGGTGCTCGGCACTGCGAATCTACTTGGGCAAATCCTCCTCCGCAACCTCGGCAACTCTCAGGTCGCCGTATATTGCCCGATAGGTATTGGAGCCTTGCGGCTGGTACCAGAGTATGATCTTGTCGGCATCGCCGAGCTTCACGCCCTTGCCGGCATAGCCCCATTTGCCGCCAAATTCGAATTCCTGCAGGAATAGCATCCCTTTGGTGTATTTGGAGCCCAGTTGCTCCATTTCACTGAGAGGATGACCAAGCGAAGCAAGCTTGGATCCGAGTGGGGCCGCCTGTTTAATGAAATGATCGGTGCCAATGGCATCGGGAAAAGCGCCGTCCAGGATGATCTCGGCCCAGATGCGCAGGCTTTCGACGAGGTCCTCCTCGGTTGCGTTAGACACGAGTTGCTCCTCAGGTAGAAATGCCGGGGCGAGGGTGGTGTCCTTCAGGGTGTAGCCGGCGGGGACTTCCATGCTGACGAGGGACTCTTCCAGGGGGACATCGAACTCGATGTTCTTTATGACGGTGGTGACGGTGGAGGTTTTGCCTTCGGTGAACTCGATGCGAATGGGCAGGGAGGTCTTCTTGTTGGCCCAGATGGTGAGTTCAATGCTGCCGAGGCCCTTGACGTAGAAGCCGACGGCTTTTTGACCGTTGATTTCCTTTTCGCCGAGGTCCTGTATATCAGCGTCAGGATTGTCCTTCACTTCGGAGACAACGTTGCGGACGAAGTCCAGGACGCTGCGAAAACTTTCCTGGCCGGTGCCCTGGATGTCAATGTAGCTTGCGTTTTTCGTGACCCCAAGGCTGACGAGTCTGAGCATTCTGCCATCTTCAAGATCGAGGATCATGATCGCGTCCATGTTGGATAGGGTTCTTCTGACCCTGGGGTCGAGGATCTTGGTCATGTCCATGTTGGATATGGTTCTTCTGATCCTGGAGCCGATGACGATGTCGTGTATTTCGAGAGCGTCGGGGCCTTCGCCTATGACGTAGTCGAGGACGACGGTGCGGGCGTTGAGGATTGGCTTGATGACTTCGGCGAAGGTGACTGATCCGCCTGCGAACTGGCTGATGCCTATGATGGCCGCGAGTGCGATGAGTGCCGCGGCGGCGAGTTTTGTTAGTTTACTGTGCATAGCTATTCTCCATTTCTTCGGCTGCGTTTGCGCCGATTGTGTTTGTTTGTATTCTTCTCTTGCAGACAAGGCGGCGTTGAGAATCTTCTCGTCGAGCTGCTCGGTCGTTCTGGCCGAGGAATTCTTGTCGGCACAGAAGGCCTTGATTAGTCTTTCGATATTCTCTGAGTTTTCCATGATTCCACCTTGCCACTCAATTGTGAACGAAGTTGCTTCAATCCGTAGCGGTACTTGCTCAGGACTGTATTTAGTAAGACATTTTGCGACTCAGCAATTTCTCTGAATTTCATCCCGCTGTGCAGATGCAGGAAGATGACTTCACGCTGGTCGTACGGAAGCTGCGCCATTGCGTGCTCGATTTGCGCCGACTGCTCGGCTGACATTACCAGGGTATCGGGCTGGTCGTCTTCGGTGCTTATCTGGCCCGCCTGCTCCAGCTCTACCGTCTGTATCGACTTTTTGCGTTTGATGTCGCGCACTTTGTTAGCGATGCACGTTGACAAATAGCTCTTGAGGCTGGTTTTCAGATGGAGCTTGTCGGCTCGCTGTGCGAGACTGCAGAAGACATCCTGCAGGGCGTCTTCTGCAGCGGTTCTGTCATGTGAAAGAGCGATGGCCAGGCCCAGCAAATCGTTTTTGTACTTGTCATAGATACGCCGGAGTGCATCGGTACTGCCGTGTCTGAATTTCCAAAGTAGCATCTTGTCTTCCAGCATGTCAGGTTTACCTCTTTTAAGTTTCGAAACTAACGATCGTCAACGGTATGACTGATGCTACCGTGGTTTTAGTCTACAGGAAATTGGGATTTTTGTCATCCGGCTGGCGGTGCGCAGTGGGGGTTTGGCCAGTGGAAGCCCTGTATTTCAGATTTCCCATTTGATTTCGAGAACGCCATTTCTGCACGTTTTCACATGTTTCCTGAGACACTCCAACAAAATTCACGTTCTATTATCTGGGATTTCCCATATAACATTGTATACCTCAGCCCAGCTACGCTACTAAGCCTCTTTTCTAATTGAATGTCAAATCTGTCTCGAAAACTCAAGCATATCATGCCGGAAACCGTCAAACAGTCGCGTACATACGTCAAGAACCCGCTTTTACACATCATTTTGGCAGACCACCGCCGTTGCCCTCCATTTCTTCAGCCCGATTTTCTGCAGTTCCACAGATCATCCCGGCCTCGCTGGTATTGTCAAAAAACGCAACTGTCTGATCCGGTCAAGGATTTCACGAAGAAGTGCCCTTGGAACAGCTACTTCCGCCATTTGAAAGATGATGTACCGCGAATGCCTCACCACCTTGGCTCCAATCTTGATCAGCTTCTCACGCAGCGTCCTGAGCGACCACTTCTTCACTGATTTGGGCAATGCCAGCCGCCTCAAAAAATTGCCGAGGTTGTAGGCCAAGGCAAACAACTGAAGGCGAACCTGATTGTCCACGAAATCATGACATGACAACCGTGTCCACTTCAGTGCGTACTTGCCTTCTTTGATCCACTGCTCCGCTGTGCCTCGCTTGTTGTAGAACTTCACCACGTTGCTCGATTTCCACCGAAGATTCGTGATTATGAAATTGACTCTTGGAAAAAGCTCTCCCGCATGCCATTCGATCTTGGCGACTACTCTGCGAGCGATCTTCCAACTGGCTGCTTGATACCGAAAGCTATGATACAGGACAATCGGCTTCTTCGGTGGGCGTCCCACAGGCCGAGTCAGCAGGTGTGCAATCTTCTTATGCAGTATTTGGTTTTCCCTCAGTCGTATCGCATAGGAGTACCCTTCTGCTTCGAGATAGCGATACATCCTGGGATCAGCAAAGGCTGCATCGCCACGGAAGAATCGGAGGATGTCATGGTCTCGGTAACGATTGACAATCGGCTCCAGTAAACTTCGCCAGTCATCAGCACTGTGGACGTTGCCATTGCGAAGAAGTGCTCGCTCCAAATCGCCATACTGGTTGAAACAGAACAACGGGTGATAACACATGCATTGAAAATAACCGTTGTAAGCAGTGCCTTCCTGATTGCCATAGCTCGGGCTGACCGAACTGTCCATATCAAGGATGAGCTGCTTGAGTGATTTTCGCTGGTGTACTCGATCAACCCATTCACCTGGCAGGTTCATCAATAGCTCAAGATTTCTGGATTGAGTTAGTATCTGCGTTTCAAATCTGCCCATGAGGCTTGTCGAGGCAGCGGTACGTTCTATGGCTCTACCTCCTGCAACATGCCTCATCGCAGGATCAAGACACAGACGCTCGGCATCATTGGTGTCTGCATAGCCTGCCAGTCTGCTGTAGATCGACTGTCTGAGCAATGCTGCAATACCGTGCTGCGTATTCTTGCCGGTTCGATTGTCACACAACTCTGAATCAGTCAGAGTGGTCAGACCAAGTGCATCATCAAGCTCCCGGTAGGCAAGTAAACCTGCATCACTGGTCACTTTAGTTCCGTGAAATTCGAGTTTCAATGTGCGGTCAAAATCGAGCTTAAGAGCGTCCTTGCGTGCTTCACCCATTGGGTTCTCCCGTATCAGATGGTCGAAACTGGCTTGAGTAGTCTCCATAAGCCTTATACTATAAAAATTCAATTCATTTGTCACGGGTTACTTGGGAAATGCGGGCTAAAAATACTCGATATCGAGCGTGTGCGGCAACTCTTCGAGGGGACAGCCCGAGCACTTGGCCTTCGTCTTGCAGAATTCCTTACCGGCCCTGACCAGTAGTGCATGGTACTCGTTGAAAAACGGGACATCCTCCGGCAAATTCGACTCAAACAATTCCCGCAACTGCTCATAATCGGCGCCCGGCTCGATAAGTTCGTGCCGTAAGGTAATACGGGCTGTGTAGGCATCCACGACAAAAACAGGCCTGCCCAGGGCGTAAAGCAAAATAGAATCGGCGGTTTCGCGCCCGATACCATTTATCGCCAAAAGCTCCGCTCTCAATTGATCGGTATCCACAAGCTCAAGATTTGTCATTTCACCGCTATAATTGTCAAATAGCCAGTTGACGAAGTTTTTCAGGCGTTTTGCTTTAATGTTATAATAGCCTGCCGGACGGATGAGTTCGGCGAGTTGCGTCAGGTCGATATGATGGAGCGCATCCGGCGTCAGGTACCCTGCGGATTTCAGGTTTGCAATGGCTTTTTCGACATTGGTCCAGTTCGTATTCTGGGCCAGTATCGCACCGGTCATAATCTCGAACGGTGTTTCGCCGGGCCACCAGCGCTGCGGACCGAACGCATCGTAAAGCAGTCGATAGATTTCAGATAATGTTTCGCCGGTCATAATATTACAGTCACGTTGAAAGCACCGGCGCCCTTTCGGCATCCGGCTGCACGTGCGAAAACCATTTCGGAAACGGCTTTATCTGCTGCTGTCTCAGGTCAAAACCATAAACGGCAATGTCACCATCCGCGGCCGACTCGATAAAGTTGTTATTACTAAGGATAGTACGCATCTGCTCGTTCTTAGGGCCTTCCCGGAATCGGAGAACCACCCGGTTGAAATTCTGTGCCCTTGCATAATTGAGCACCGATGTCAGCGAGTAGTCTTCTACACCTTTACTCATCACACGACAACTGAAAAGCAAGGTGTCAATTTCATAAACTTTATCCTTGCCGAATGCAATGCAAACTCCGACCAAACCATAACCACCGAACTTATCAGAGACGTTTACTGTGTATAGATCACAACTTCGGTCCCGGCCCAAAGCAATAATCTGCTCTTTTGTATAGCGTTTGATGGATGTGTTGAGCTGATTTGTTCGCTGAATCAATTCGGTGACACGGTCAACCTCATAAGGCTGCATTTTCTTGACGTCGATCTTAAACTGGCACTGCCCAAGAAATTCATCTCTTGCCAATGTGCTCCGGGCCTGCTCGCGCTTCTCCTGCTGAATGTATAATTTCGTTCTGTTTTTGCTTTCCTCGGTGATAAATTCAGGCTGAAACTCGGGCAGATACAGCAGTTGCTCAAAGATGTCCTGGTCATAAACTCTTACATCAGGAAGCATTGCTTTGACCTGTTCTCTCTCGAACTGGTTATCGTCGACAAATGCGATCGAATCCAGGCCGATGTTCAACTGCTGCTGCACTTCTGCAAGATTCTCCCACTTGTCCTTCCAATTGAGCCTGAAACAAACGAATTCGGTCCCTGCAAGATGCGGCTTGATAAAAGCTTTAATGTCAGCCTCAAGGTACGGGTCGTTCTTGCTGATTACGCCGATTAAAATGCCTCGCGCATAGAGAATGGCCAGAACATTCCAACGGAACCGTTCTTTGTCAATTCTGATTTCGATGTTTTCCACGCCGGCATCACGGATAACTCCATTCCACATCGTGTTGTCAAGATCCACAATGACGCACTTGACTTTTTTAGCGCGTCGCAGCACGTAATTAACCAGATGGGTATATTCCTGCGCCAGATGTGTAGCGGGGAACTTGATATGACTGTACCACGGGGCGTCTGCTTGTTTGAGTGTTTGCCGAAATCCGTGCATCGCACATATGTTTGTCAAATTAAAAAAATAGAAGCTGGGATACCTGGCGGCAAGCTCTTCCATTGCCGAAACGTATTTTCTCATAAACTGCTCTTCGTTATAGAACGGCGCCGTATGCTTGAACCGATTGAGCATATTTGTTCTGAACCAGGGGTAAAACTGCATGATGATTGGAATATTCAACGGCAAAAGCGTGATGACCATAAGCTCGCACTGGTCGATGAGCTCTTTAAGCCGCTGGTCCTGCTGTGCTCTTGAGCCGGCCCGATTCAACTGTATGTTTGTGATTGAGCCCATCATAAAGTCGTGCTGCGAAAGGATGACCATATCCGGCTTGGTCTCGAAAACCTCCCGGGCATTCTCGACAAGAAAAGTATAAGGATTCGTTTCTGCGCGATGCTCAAAGCTGTAAAAATAATCGAAGTCGAAATATTGCTGTGGATTGGATTTTAACTCCAAGATAATATATTCAAACTCACATCCGCCGAGAAAGCACAATAACGGTTTCATATATTTACCCTGTATCTCTTATAATTGTTATGTTTGACTATTGTATTTTCGGCTTACTTGAAGTAGACTCTGTAATATTCGTCAGTGGAATTTAAGGAACACCCGCTGATAACAGAGGGCATGCAGTTACAATTTAGAAATGGGAAAAGCAAAAAAAGCTAACAAAACGGAAAGGCAGCGCAAGTACAGCACGGGGCAACTGTTTAATTTTGCACGTGATTCCTACCTTGAGCGGACATCTCGTCCGATTTACGCTATAGTTTTTCTGCTGCCGTTTATTATCTTCTATGAGTTGGGAACGTTTGGCATTAATACCGACGTCCTGAACCAATCGCAGATTCGAGTGGTAGCGTTTGTCTGGCTGCAAAACCTGCTTGAGTCGGTAGGTTTCGGCGGCAAATTTGCATGGGTAGCTCCTCCGCTGGCGGTTATAGTGATTTTGACAGCAATGCAAATCACCTCAGGCAAGCAGTGGCGTTTTTGGTTCGGCGATATTTTGCCGATGGCCATCGAATGCGTCCTGCTTGCAGTGCCATTGATTGTCCTGACGTTGTTCCTAAGCAGCTCCTCCGGGGCAGAAAGCAACATCGGCCGTCTCGAAAATAGTGCTATACGAATCCAGACCGTGGCGCCGCCAAACCACTCTTCGGTGGCATACAATCGTCTATCCTCCGCCACAGGCCAGACAGGTAAAGATGAGCCAACTCGGCCGATATTGGCAAATATTGTCACCGGAATAGGCGCAGGGATTTACGAAGAGCTTGTTTTTCGTTTGATTTTGATATGTATTTTGATGCTGCTTTTACAGGATGCTCTTAGATTGAATCATAAGAATTCTATTGTGCTTTCAGTCCTCATTTCAGCGGCGCTGTTTAGCGCACACCACCATATAGATTTTATCAGCGGGCAGCCAAATGCCATAGATCCCTTTAACTGGACAAGGTTTGCTTTTCGAACAATCGCAGGAATTTATTTTGCAGTTCTTTTTGCAATTCGTGGTTTTGGAATTACTGCCGGAACTCATGCCTTTTACAATATTATTGCAGTTTTGTACTGGTTCAGCGTGAATTGGACAAATCCTCTTCACGGTTAAGAGGCAACCTTGCCTTCTGCCGGGAGGTTTTTTCAGTAGCAGAAAGCATAAGGCGGCCATTTTTTTTGATTATTTCCAAAATTTATTTCCTATTGTTACTCTTTTAGGTTGCTGAGCTTGCATCAAAATCGTCCTATAAGGGCCAATACAGGCCTTATCAATACTAATAACAGCCTTGAATATGTGTCTTAAATTTGGTATAATAACAGCAACCTGGAAGTCAGTTTTTTGTGTTAGGGCTTTAAATATGGAATTACCACAAATCAATGTAGCGATTGATGAATTGATGTTTAGTCTTTTTCAAAGACCTCTGCATCCGGAGCTTTTCCAGATTTACGCCAGCCGGCACTTAAATACCGAAAAATATGAGTCGATCATCTGGGTGACAGGATGCACACACGTCGTTAGTGTTTTCTCCGGCGATATCTGCCTTACCGAGGTTGTAAGCGCTCCCGGGCAAATGCTGCCCTCTCGAGGATTGCTTGAACGCTTTCAGTTCCGCGGCCCGAGGACTCATAAATGCACCTTGAGCCGGGGAGTAAGTTATATGACCGACTTTCAAGTCGAGAAAATGAGTCCCAACCTGTACAAGCAGAGCCATACCGACCTTGAGCGCTTCGCCCGAAACAGGGGCGTGTTCGTCAAATTCCCGGAATTGGAAGTCGGCAAGCTTCAGCCATTCTGCTATGTTGACTTCGAGGCCAGACGAACTGAATTGCACATACACACTTTCGCCGCTTATCCCGACCAGGTGACAATGATTAAGACTCAATCATTGTTCGATTTTCAGTAATACATACATTGGCCCGATTAATTCATATTCCTTGAGCTGACTTTCTTTGTCCCCTGCCATGACCTCCTAACGAACCCGAGCCAGTTCCCTTTCTCGTTTCACAATCTGCTCGATTCTGTGTCCTAAGTGGAAATACTTCATTGCCTTGAATTTCTCCTTTGGCCTCTCGCCCTCTATATAAAGTGGGCCTTTTATCACAGCCGAAAATCCATATCTGCCTCGGTGTCGGCAAGAAACACCGGGATACGAAGGCCTGCGGATAAATGCCGCCTGCGGGAGAAGCTGTAGTATGGCGCTGGCAATCTCATAACAAGTTCTTTTTTTCAGTTCATCACTAACGCCCCCATATTTAACTTTGAGTGCCATCTCGTCAAAAAACGGCTCTAATTGGCCGAAGCGTAGTTTGAGCTTGCTTCTAAGCCTGGTTCCTTCGTTAGCTGTCAGGGGAAACTTATACGCCGGCCAAAGGGGATCGTCAATATAGTCTCGAAATCTCTGCTTGTACCTGGTGAACAGGCGCTCTACATCGTTGGGCGCAACCAGTTCGCCAAGTCCACGCTCGGCCAACATTGTGTTAGTCAAAGATTGGAATTCAGCACAGAGCTTTTGAATCTGCGAAAACAGCACATCATGGTCCTCGGTTGTCGAGATATCGCAAAAGGACAAAGCTAAGAAAGTGGCAAGGACCGTGTCTATCGGCTCTTCATATCTGAAGACCACGAGATATAGCCCCGAGAATTTCCTGATCGATTCGATGAGCATGGCCTTATCGCCACAGAAGGGACCCTCCCCAACGATCAGTCGAATCGAGCGAACAACATCCTCTACAAGCTCTTGTTTGAATTCCAGGTTGGCGTCCGCAAAGGGCTTTTCGAGCCCCTCTTTCAGGATACCGCGAATATCGTCTATGGTCAGGTTGCCTTTGGGCGGGTCGTCGTCGAGTTGTGCCAGGTACTGCTTCACAGTCGGTGTTGCTTCGCAAGGATCAGAGGGCGGCAGCTCTCTGGCTAAGCGCGATGCTTCGAGTCGGGCGACAAGATTATCCGCCAAATCTCCCTCCACCAGACCTTGTATGCGAACCTCCTCAACCAGCAGCTTTCCAAAAGCGAACCACTTATTGCTATTGATTATGGCCATTAGTCTTTCCAGATTGCTCGGTGCTTCGTGGCCGATGTGTTTAACCATCAGTCCGGCGAGCGGGACGACAAGATCATCGACCTGCTCTGGATATTTTTCCCGGATTTGGTTGTCGATTCTGGCCAATTCCAGCAGGCCTTGATAGACGCTTATGGAAGCGTCCCGAAGCAGTGCTGCGACAATGGCATGGGCGGAACGAGAAACACGTTGCTTATCGCCGGTTAATAGGGCTATCTTAAATAACAGTTGATTGAAAGCTATATCTATACGTTCCGGTACCTCGTTTTTGTCTATATAGGATTCGATCCTGTCATAAAGCTTACGGATTGCTACAGTCTTATCCGTCTCATCTTTCAACTCCGAATACGCTCGGTCGAGCGACCAGTAGGTCCTGTAAGGCTCCGGTACGAGTGCCCACTGACCCAAGGTATCCGGATCAAACATGCTTCTATTACAATCGTGTTCGGTGCATGGAACGGACTTGACTGTCACACAGGCAATATGCGGGCCGTCCATCACCCTTTTTGCGTGCCAGACTATAGTCCCGTCATTTTGAGTTTCTTTCGAATACTTCCTTCCGTAGGGCAGTGCATTCAATATCTGCACGTCCGAGGCACGGCTGTCGGATGCAAGGTCACTGCTTGTTTGCTCCGAAGGCACTTCGTACAGATAATCCGCCTGATCCTGGCTCTGCCGGAAGAACTTTCCGACTTCAAGAGGCATGTCCGCTTGCTCGGGCTCTGACCTTATGCGGTTTGCGATAGCTAGCACAGAGCGGGCAACCGATTCCACTGAAACGTCCCGAGGCAAGAGGGGATTGCTTTCTTTGTCGGATAAATGAAAGGTGCCGGGCTGTGTTGTCCCATAAATCCAAAAGTGTACTACATCTCCGCTAAAGATGAAGTCACTGTAGCCTAAAAAGAACGTATGATCGCGAAACACCGCCGGTTCGATCCAGTAGATGGCGATACGGTGACGGGAGCCGTCGGAGGCCATAAGTCCGTCAAGACGCCCCCGGCCCATGGGCAAATAAAACTCCGAATTGAACTCAAATATACGCAGATCGACGGCGCTCGCATTACCGGCGCGCACTACGCCGGGTGCGACAATAATAAAGAGCAGGACAGTGACTTTGCTCCATGCTGTCATGATAAGAAATAGTCTTGGTAGGATACCCCTGGTCTTGTTTGCTCTTAACATTCGATATTCGCATTCTTCGAACATAAGTCACTGTCCTTTCAACAGACAAATCAATTAGATACAGCAGGTGCCATCATCATCCTTCCCGTTACAGCAGTATGTCGGAGCAAGCAGGCTGCCACCGAACATACAAACCGGGAAAGACACATTTTTCACTAATACATATCGACATCGCCAATGGACGTTGCAAGGGCACTTGCGTAGCTATCGGAGCCTTCTTCTATCGCGGTATATGCAAAAGAGTCACACATGCCGGAGACGCACTCGTAAGCGTCGAACTCATCAGTTCCCCCGTCAGTGTCAGGGTCCGGATTGTCAGCACCCGCATTGGTATAGTCAAGGGTATACCTCGCATCGGCAAAGACGACACCAAACGGGCTCGCGCATGCGCCTGATGCATCGGCAACTGCCAGGACCCACCCGCCATCCTCAAGACACGAACACCCGGCATAGGCGTAGGCTGTGGTCTTCCATGTGAATGTTCCGGCTTCTGTGGTAGTTTCGCACCACCAACGTTCCTGATACTGATAATACTCAGGATTGCCCTTCGACGCTGTGGCGTATGCACCGCTGGAGGTTCCAGTGCCTTCCGGGTCCGGGATGATCTCACTAAAGGTCACAGACGAGACAAAGAGCATCGCGATGATACATGCGTATAACGTACTTGATTTCATGTTAAAATCTCCTTACTTTTCTTAATCCCTTAATCAATATAATCCTTGTTACTTCTCCTTTGAGCTGTTCTCTACCGCATAGGCACCACCTCCTTTCGCTGTTTTATCTGCTGTTCTAATGGACTTTGCTCTTTTGTGATGATGGATGGGGGTCCTTCGAGGCACTGTGTCGTCTCTAACAGGGCCGCCAACATAAAACTGATGTGTTCGGTCTGAAGCAGTTGTCTCGAACGCACCTTTTCCAGATGTTGCTGGTCGCTTCGGGCATTGCGCTTCGACTGAAAACGTCCTTTCAGCGCCTTGTTCCGGTTCTCCAGCGCGTTAAGGTAATAGTCGGGACGTTCAGGGACGATCATCCAGACCAGCCCAAGCAACTGCGACAAGCTTTCTTTGGTCAATTCGTAATCAAGCTCTTTGCCGGATGGCGGTGAATTGTTATTCTCCGAAGGCGTCTTTGAATCGCTGTCGAGTTTGCGCCAAAGATCGACACGGGCGTAGCGTAGATCATCCCAGCGCTGCTTGATTTGCCCGACTTGTTCCTCGGACATGGGTCGCAGGTAAACAGGTATTAGCGGCGCATCAATCTTGCGATAGCATATGCTGAGATCATCTGCTTTAGCTGCCTCTACCGTGTTCGGATCAAGAAAGGGAAATTGCGCCAAGAGAGAGCCTGCCGCGTAGTCCCAGATATCGGTGTATTGATCGCGCAGCTTTTGTCTTTCCTGATCGGTAGGAAACTTCGTCCCCATAAGATGCTCGGTGTACCAACGGATTCTGGTGCTGTACACATCAAACAAAGACCTTTCCTGAGTCTTTTCGAAGCTTTGCCAATAAGGCTCAAATCCCTTGTGAAGAACCTCTAATCGTTCGGCATAATGAGAAGCATCCCGATTCAACTCAATCGCTTTGCGGATAGTCTTGATATATTCTTTATTCCAATCATCAGGCCATAGGGCGGGCGTGCGGGCCATGCTGTCCTTTATGGTCTCAATTGTCTGGTCTGCCGAGTCAGGCTTTTCGGAACCTGTCACTCCGGACACAATGCTGGAGAATAGTGTAATGATGAGTACGCTTCGCAGAACATTAGATATGTATATCATTTCAAGATTCCTTTCTCTGTCTCCTAAGACGTAGTTCTATCAAGTTATAAATTCGCATCTGTCTTAGCGAGCGCAGTCCTTCAGCACCGAGAATTCAGTTACTTTTTCTCGCTTACTCGCTTTGGCGAGACAACATCCCCCCGGCCATAGCATTTTCTCTGCTATGGCCCACCCTCTAACGTATAGCCTAATCTGCCCCAGGTTGCCTTTTGCAGCCTCTGCAGGTCATATATTCCATCCTCGGTCTGCGGCTCGTAATCCCCTCCTTCCAGCACTTCAGCGAATAGGCTGCCCATAGGCAACACCTTGCGGGGCATTTGAACTGTCTCGCGTCCCTTCCATTTCCAGTATTCGGCGTGTCCGTCTGCCATCGAGAGAGTCGTACCGTCGCCATGTCGTACAGGTGGGGCACCGTACCATCTCCACATCGGATAAAGATAATGGACATAGAAACCGGAGCCGCCCTGATGTTGACCCATATCTATAAATACCGCGCGCTGGCCCGCACCCGGGCTCACGATGTCCGTCAGTTTGGTTAGTTTCAGCACCGTGCTGCCTACGCGCTTGCCGTATGCTGTCAGGTCCGATTTGCTTTTACCCATGTACGTTCCTTCAACGTTGTTACCACCGTTTGCGGCGACGACAATAGCGTATGTTAGCATATGTCCGGGGTGACCGTTGCGACAGCGGTAGATCTCAACATTACGAATCCACGGCCATAATAAACCTTTTTTGAAACCCACGCTGCCTTCCATTTGCATAAGCGAGCCAAGCCAGGGTGAGTTGCTTGAGATTGCTCAAGCAAACCACACGGTGGCCTTGCTCTCTGGCGCTGCGCAGCACTGGCAGCAGTACCGCTATCAACAGCGCGATGATCGCAATCACCACCAGCAACTCAATGAGTGTAAAGCCTTTGGCTTTTCGCATGGCGGATTGTTCTCCTTTCTTCCGCACTATAACCCACCCTCCAAAGTATATATTGATTTAGTAGTCCTTGAAACCTTTCATCCACTCCGGCCAGTCTTCGGGCTGCACGCCGCCGGCTTTGGTCCATTCGTTTGCCGTGTTCCACTGGAGGTGCCACTTAAGCGTCCACAGCTCTTTGATCCCGATTTTTCTTACCGACCAATCCAGGAAAAGGCCATTGACATGCTCATTGTGCCGGTTTATGGCAAAGGTTCCCATCTCTCCTATACCCTCAACGAACGGTGGCGGTATGCGCAAATCTGGGTGACCGTAGGGCTTTCTGCCATCGAGAAGAACGGGGATGTTAGCCTTGCCTCTGAGTGTGTCAATTCGTACGCCGGTCGTCCTAAACCAACGAGTTCGAATGGGAATGGAAGCATCGAAATCACCGCAGAACAACCAGCCGTTGAATCCATAGCTGGTGCGAAACGGCCGACCCGGGCTTATCAATTCCCAGGCATCAAATGTTTTGCCACACCATCCTTCCGCGTGTAATCCATCATCATAATTTATAACGACACGGTGTGACCTGCCACGTCTGACAGCCATGGGGCAGCAGGCGATGCCTCTCGCTTCAATAGGTCGTAATGACTCCTCGTCTTCGCCATCGGATCTTGGGATAGAGCCACGGAGAAACCATATAATATCATAATCATTACGATAGCAGGGAAAGCAGCCCCGGTTATCCTCCGTATACAGGTTAAGCGTTGTTCCCCATTGCTTAAGGTTTACCTGGCAGACGGCCGCCTTAGCTTGCTTTCGGACTCTTTGGAGCGCCGGCAGCAATATCGCCATCAACAGAGCGACGATGGCAATAACCACCAGCAACTCGATGAGTGTAAATCCCGTCCCCTTAGAGAGGTTTCTTTTAACTCGTCCCGCCAAAAACCCGCTTTGCCGGCCGGCAAACCTTTTGCCCAACCGGCCAAATCTTCTCGCCCCGCACATCATGGCTCTGCCTCTTATAGACAATGATCTATTTGACCAACGCCCTGATTACACCTGATGCACTCCGCAGTTGAACTTGTCTGGTAGATTATAACATAACAGGCCGCGATAAAACAACCCTTTTTCTCTAAAGTAAGGTATATGGAATCAAAATGCAAGAAAAAAATCGCAGATGTGACAACCCTATGGCACTCCGAGTGAAAATAGTTGCCAAATCAAGGAGAAATCCGCCTTTTTCGAGCAAAAATAGGCATTTAAAAACCGAGATACGAACCAGCATCGATAATCGGGTATCGAGTTGCGTCTCACGGAGATTTTTTTGGTATTTTTTCGACCTTTTGTATATTTTTTCGTATAATACTTAACGAATTCGTATATCGTATGTAGTATATCGTATGTCGCAAGTGGAATTTAGAATTTAGAATTTAGAAATAATGGGTCAGAATACAGTTTAGCCCGCACCCCTGCGGTGCTGGGTTACAAAAAATGATAGTAAATAAGACAATTTCGTCTCTCATAATGTAAAAAGAAGGGAAAAACGACGAAAAATTCGTGGCTAATTTGAAAAAACAAACCCAATTTTTGAAAGGCAGAAATGAACGTAAGTATCTATATGAAAGGCTGTTATGAGGAATTTTCTGGTTTTGGGCTGCGAAAAAACAAAGCCAATTCAAAGCCAATCAAAGCCAATTCCGTCAGGCCACTCGATGTCGGAGTGGAATTGCCGGACTGATCAAAGCCAATCTCAAACGTAATGAGGGCTTTTGACTTAAGATGCAAGAGATTGCCACGGCCATTCGGGCCTCGCAATGACATCCGTATCTCTGATCCTTTGTGCCTTAGCGGCTTTGTGGCTATGAGTCGATTTGAAAAAACAAAGCCAATTTTCGAAAGGCCGGAATGAGCTTAAGTGTCTATATGAAAGATGTTTATGAAGAATTTCATTCTTTGAGGCGGCGAGAAAACAAACCCAATTCAAAGCCAATCAAAGCCTGTCCTGAGCGCAGTCGAATGGGCCAATTCCGGCAGCGTCGGCTGGTAAATCGGCGAAATTGGACGTAAAACGAGACCATCGCATTCTATTGCGACATAATGCGGACGTGGCATCTTGGTCAAGCATCTATTCCATAAGATTTAAGAACACATTTTACCTTATGATATCTTGGTCTGAGTAGTCGAAATACTTTAGAAGACATGTATTCTCTGGAATGCACACCCAACAATTGATGTAGATTTGCACTTCCCTTGAGAAAATCTCCATAGATATGTAAACCATAAGGCAGAGCAAAAAATCTCAATGGATAGGGCATTGAATTCCAAACGACATTTAATAATCCCGTCCACCCAATCTTATCGTAGATGCTCTTCCTCTTCACTCCTTTGACCATAACCCTGGACTCCTTCCCATTGTAACTACTTGAAATTTCCTATTCCAAACACTTCTCTACACTTCTGAGTCTTTCGGCTTCGTTAATTAAACCGTTGCACTATAGCTATCCTTGCATTTTAGACTCATGTGTACGATCGCTTAATATTTATCAATATATAAATCCCAAGTCAAGCCATAATATTAAATATTGTAGCTAATATATTATATTTTTTCGGACCATGAGTTAGTGGAAGAGTAGAGAGGCACAACAAAACCTTTGCGTTTGCCCTATTTTATCATCCCTCTATGCTTAAACTGGCAAGTGAAATATCAGAATATCAACTATTTTGCATTTGGACGTTCTGTTTAAGGACATCCAGCTTGCCACGGATTTCTTCAGACATTTTACTGTTTGGAAAATCCGCGATAATATGCTGCCCGATATCGAGCGCGCCGACCCATCTTTTTTCGGTGACGGCGATGGCAAATTGCACACCTAAGTTGTGAAGTTTGGTGCGGAAGGCATCTCTTGCCGCTTCCTGAAGGGCCAATCCTTCATTCGGAGTAAGATACTGGTCAAGCTCTTTCAGAATCTCCAGGCTGCGATCTGTCTCCTGGTTTTGTATAGCATCATCCCATACAGCAAGTAATATCCTTTTACGCTCCTGCTTCTTATCAAGCAGAATTTGTCTCATCGCTTTTGCCTGCTCATTATCCGGATGAGTCTTAATGAGCCCTTCGATCTGGGCACTGGCCCTGCCCCACTGACAATCATCGAGCAGCTTATTTATATGCGCTATGACCTGACTTAGCCGTTCATGGTCGGTTGCATCATGGTAGCGGCTGGTTTGTACTTTTAGCTGCTCAGAAAGATCCTTGTATTCCGGTCGTTGAGCAATTTCATTAATTATTTCTTCGGCTGCACTAAAATCCTGCCGCTGGAGCTTATCAAACACCGCTTCCCGCAAAGACTGCATATCCGCATCACGGAATGCGATTGCCTTGGCTGTTTCGCTTACGCGTGTGCTATGATTAATTTGCGCCAGACCCGAGCTGATTTTTTCCAGGGCACTTGTAACTTCCTCAAGTTTAACACTGTTATCTCGAAGCGCATCGAGTATCTTGAATACTCTCGAGAGTATTGTCAGAAGTGCGCTGATAAACACTAAAGCGCCGAGTATGAATACGAGCTGGCGCAGTAAATCGGTTTGGGATTTCTGGAAGATGTTGGTAAAAAGAGTCATTAATACCACAATTGCTAATGCGACACAAATAATCACTACGTGCCATTTGAATCGCCGAAAGAAACCGCCATTTTCAGAGCTCATGGCTTTCCTCTTTAAAAAATGACTTTTCACAGCTTAAATCTAATAAGTTATAATACAATAAAACCTTTTCTTTGTCAACAATTGAAAAATTGCAATATGCAAAAAACATAGTTTTGCCCAAAAAACAGGGCAATTAGTCGTTATTAACAACACTTTTGAGGGCTTTTTTCGAGGGCAATAGATATGAAAGCTATTAAACGAATATTAGTCTTATCGGCGGCAATAATGGTTTCGGCTAACTCATTAGCGATGGATAATCCGATGGCGAAAGAAAATATGAACAAAAAAATCATCGTGGATGGAAATAACAAGTTTGCTCTGGAGCTTTTCGCAAAATTACAAAGCACGAAAGGAAATCTGTTTTTCTCGCCCTATAGTATCTCAACAGCCCTGGCAATGGCTCATGCCGGCGCTCGTAATGAAACTGAATCGCAAATGGCCGGAGTGCTGCATTTTCCTGTTTCTGCGAATCGAAGAACGGATTCATTATCGAAGTCCTTGCCGGACAGACAGCAATTCGCTTTGGCATTTGGAAAGATAATACAAGATCTGAATAACAGAGGTCAAAAAGAGGGTTATGCATTAACCGTCGCCAATGCACTTTGGGGTCAGAAGGATTACGGATTTCTTCAGGAATTTCTGGAGCTTATTGAAACCAGCTATGACGGACGGCTCAACGAAGTGGATTTTGTAAGAGCCGCGGAAACCGCACGCAAAACTATCAACGCCTGGGTGGAAAAAAAGACCAATGACAAGATCAAAAATCTTATCAGTGAAGGCGTTCTGGATTCAATGACCAGGCTGGTTCTGACAAATGCCATTTACTTTAAGGGCAACTGGGCAAGACAATTCGAAGAAAACAGGACTAAGGACGCACCTTTTACTCTTGCCGACAGCCACAAGATTGACGTTGCAATGATGTACCAGAAAGCAGAGTTCGGTTATATGGAAACCGATACCTTCCAGGCTCTTGAACTGCCCTATGTGGATGATGAACTATCGATGGTTATTCTGCTTCCGAAGAAATTTGATGCTCTGTATGAATTCGAGAAAACACTCACGCCGGAGAATCTTACACAATGGCTGGCCAAAATTCACAAACGCGAAGTCGTGGTTTTTGTGCCGAAGTTCAAGATGACAAGCCAGTTTAGTCTGGCTTCCGTGCTTAAATCGATGGGTATGAATGATGCTTTTTCTTCAAAGGCAGATTTTTCCGGGATAAACGGCAAAAGAGACCTTTTCATCTCGGCGGTCATCCACAAGGCCTACGTCGAGGTCAACGAGGAAGGTACAGAAGCGGCAGCGGCTACAGGAGTAGTAATGAGGCTGACATCTGTCGGACCCGCCCCGATACCTGTTTTTCGCGCGGACCATCCATTTTTGTTTCTCATCCGCGACAACCTTTCCGGCAGCATTTTATTCATAGGACGAGTCGCAAATCCGAAAGCTTAACATGTGGTCTGCTCCCCAAAGTAGTAGGCATACTAACGGTCAGCGGCTTTCCCAGCGTTAGAGTGCATCGAGCTGACTCCAAAACATGATCCGAATGCTAACACTACCAGAGACCACTTTGGATTATCATCTACCGTCTAACATCCTTAATCCTTCCGCAGCCGATTGCTGCGCCCATTCATAAGATGGGTACGAGCCGACAACTTCCTGGAAAGACGCCCTGCTCATGTTGACATCGCCCAGGTCATAGTAAGACCAGCCTCTGGTTATGAGTACTTCAGCGCAAACCTCCGGCTGATTCCTGAACTCGGAAAGAATGCGATCGCTCTCGACGATAGCCCTTCGGGGATCCCTGAGGTAAGACTCGTAGATCCGGGCGATACCCGAACGGGCTTTGGCACATGCCTGCCTATCCTCGGGAAACCATTTGCACACAGCCTGAAAAGCTTGAATCTCCTTCTTCCACATTCGCAGGCCACTGCTGCCCCATGTGTTTATCGCATAGAGCCTCTGCTCTTCACCGGTAGGCATCCTCTCGATACCGGTAAAATCTGTTCCTAACCAGTCGGGCGGAAGTTCTGCTTGCTGCCACGTCTTTGCCGGCGTATGGCTGTTCAAGATCATTAGTACAATCACCGGACCAGCAAATGCAAAGTTCATCAGTACGTGCAGAGCGATGGGATTCCAGATCGTCTTGCGCCATTCGTATACTCCTGCAAGGACAATCCCAGAAAAAAAGATGGTAAACACGTATATGATACTGGTCTCCGGCATATGATAGTGTACCAAGGCGAAAACTAGTGCCTGCAGCACCACTGCGATCAGGGGTGTCACACGCCTTCGTAATGCGTTATATAGGAGCCCTCGAAAAAGCAACTCTTCCGCGATGGGACCGATGGTGAACATCGGAACCAGCAGCAGATACCACCTCGCGTCATTCGGTGCGTCGCGCAATCCCGAAAGCACGAAGCTTTCTTCGATCGAACTACCAGTCACGTTGTAGAGAATGACCATAAAAAGCCACTCCACCAAGATGAGACCAACAGCCAGCGGAATTGCAAGACCTGATTCCTTCAGCAAAAAGCCGACTGCAGGCCGCCGCAGCATATCTCTTTTATGAGCAATCCACAGCGGGAAAAAAAACATCCAACCGAACATTAGTACCCAGATCGCCATACCAACTGTATAGACCAAGTCACTCAGTCCCACAAGGCCCAGCACGTGAAACGCAACTCGGAAAATGGCGATAACACCCAGCGCAATGCAGCAATCCTTGAGCGACCACGGGATCTGGCGAAATGTATCCCGGCGTTCTTCGTCTGGAACCGCCGCAAGATGCTGTTCGACCTGTTCAATGTCAGGTTCGTTCATCAATCTGATTCCAAAGGATCATCTATCTAATCAACCAGATTATTATACACTATTTCAATCCGAGTTTTTTGCCCTTTTCCAACAGGGCAATTGATTCGTCTATTCTCCGCTTTTTTGTTTCGGGCCTTTTGGCTACGGTAATCCAGCCAATATAGTACTTGCGATAGGAAGGTGCAAGTTTATCGAAGCTCTCTTTTGCCTTTTTATTACGAGCCAGCGCTTTAGCAAATTCCGGCGGGATATCAAGTAGTATTTGAGGCCGGGGATCTTTGGCCCATAGGCCCGTTTTCTTCGCCGCCTTAATCTTCGCCAGCCCGACTTCCGTCATTCGCCCCTGCTTGATCATTTTATTAGCTCGCTTCTTATTAAGCGGCGACCACTTGCTTTTGTCCGATCGCGGCGTGAACTTCCGCGCATACCTCGCGGCGTCGATTTTCTTAATGATACTGTCTATCCACCCGAAACATATTGCCTCTTCAACAGCAGCTTCATAAGCAATCGTCGGCCTGGACGTCTCTTTCTTATAGAAAACAAGCCATAAACCGGCTTTGGTGGCATAATTCACAGAAAGCCAGTCGCGCCATTCGTCCCTGTCGGTTACGTATAATTGCTTCATTATAGGAATAAACGAATAATCAGAAATAGTATATCCATACCCCGAGCAATTATATTCTCGGCCGAGCTTTGCTCACTCTCAAGCTCAGCTTCAAGCCCAATTTTGGCAAGCGCAAGATTCTCATCCATATTCGGGCTGTGCAGCTTCTCGACTCTTGGAAACGCTTCAAGCTCATCCTTGTCAAACCACATCAACTGGCACGTCCTGCACAGATCAAGACTGATCCGGCGGTTGTCTCTGCTGGCTGCAAATTCTCTCAAGGTGTGCCCGCAGCATGGACACTTTCTATTCGACAGAGTGCTTCCGGTAATTGCTTCGAGCCAGAGTTTCCTGACAGTGTCATCCTTCAAATACTTTCGCAGCACCGCCACATTTGCCGCTACGCCCGAGCACACTTCACATTTCCATAGCGATCCTTCGGCGACCCGCATCGGGCTCAGCGATGTCTTACATTTAGGGCAGATCAAATTGTTTACCTATAAGATGGACTAACAATGAAGAAATCAACAGCCTTGAATTTTCCTGTTATCCGGTTCATCGGCTTATCCGGCCTTACAAGGATAATCATGCTCAAGTCGCTTTCCCATGCTGACAACGTCATCGATATCATGATTCCAGTTGAAAGTAGTTAACCATACTTCAAGACACAACTCACAAGTCACCTAATGCGACAAGCGCTTCACAAAATACAAGATATATCATTTGCGTTGTCCAAATGACTGAGAAGATATTTTTTATCCGGTCCGCCCAAGTTTTCCCAGGGTAAGGTTTCATCTGGATTGAATTGTTTTTGTGCGGCTGCTTCAACATCGATGCCAAATTTTTCGAAGGCTCTGCACCAAAGCTCGTAGTCGAAACACTCGTCCCACAAATCGAATTTTGCGCCGGCCCGCCAGGCGGCTTCTATAACGTCGCACAGGCTTCTATCCCCCCTACCGGTCGCCGATTCCAACACGCTGCGGTTTATATGGTGAAACTTGAACTGCAGGAACTTCGCGCGGAGCTTTGTTTTCTCCTCGATTATTAATTTTTTTGCCTGCTCGAAATACGTCTTCGGTTTTTGGCCGAGCAGGCCGAACGGAGTGTGCGGCTTGGGAACGAACCAACTTATGGCAGCGTTGATCTGGCCAGTTTTGCCGTCCACTTTTTTTCGCAGCTTTGCCAATTGGAACGATAGTTCGACAATCCTTTTTACATCCTCCTCAGTCTCGCCCGGCAGGCCGACCATGAAATAGAGCTTCAGTTTTTGCCAGCCGGCCCGGTACGCGGCCTCTGTTGCGGCGAATAAGTCCTCATCTTTCAGAGGCTTATTGATAATCTGTCTTAATTTTTCGCTGGCCGCTTCAACTGCGATTGTCAGGCCGCCCTTTCTGACCGAGGTCAGCAGCTCAGGCAGCATCTTCAACTGCCGGTCGACACGCAGGCTCGGCAGTGACAGGCCGACGTGCTTGTCGTGAAAGTACGCATGCAGGCCGGCAACCAATTCTTCGAGGTCAGGGTAATCGGCGCTCGATAAACTCAGCAGGCTGATTGTGTCGAATCCCGTCGAGTGGTAGCAGGCTTTTGCAATATCTACAATCCTTTCGACACTGCGATAGCGAATAGGCCTTCTGCAAAAGCTCGCCTGGCAAAATCTGCATCGGCCCGGACAGCCTCGCATAATCTCAATGCTGACCCTTTCATGAACGGCCTGCACAAACGGGACTATGGGCACAAGCGGCACAGGAGTATTGTCAAAATCTTCCACGACGGCGTTTCGCAGCTTTTGGCCGGTATGAAACGCAGGGACATAAGCCCAGTCGAATTTGTCGGCAATAGAGGAAAGAATTTCTTTTTTAGTTTCGCCGGATTTCTTTTCGGCCCGAATCAATTCCGCAAGCCGGACTACAGCTTCTTCGCCGTCACCTAATAGAAATACATCAATAAACTCAGCTATCGGTTCACAACAGTTGGACATTCCCCCGCCGGCGATAATCAACGGCTCGTCCTCGCCTCTATCACGGCTGCGGATTTTGATGCCCCCAAGGTCGAGCATATTGAGCACATTCGTATAGCACAGCTCGTTGGTCAGGCTAAAGCCGACGATATCGAAACTCTTAAGCGATGCTTTGGACTCCAGACTGTACAAAGGAATCTTCTTCTCTCGCAGCACTTTCTCAGCATCGAGCCAGGGCGCGAAGGCACGCTCGGCGGCAACTCCGTCGATTTTGTTCAGGCAATCGTAAATAATCGCAAGGCCCGTGTGAGACATTCCCAATTCGTAAATATCGGGAAAGCACAACGCGATTGCCAGCTCGCATTGCGTCAGGTCCTTCTTTATCTGGTTTATCTCGCCGCCAATGTATCTGCCGGGCTTGCGAACGAACGGCAGAAACTCCCGCTCAACCTGCTCAGTTAATATTGCCACTTTCTTTTTACACATAACGGCATTATAGACTGATTAGCGACTAATTTCTATTGATTCTCGCCCGATTATCAATTATCAATTCTTGTTTGCAGAAAGGTTATTTATGAAAAGAATATTTAGTCGTACTATGGCCATACTCGTTTGTCTTTCCCTGGTCGCGGTGTCCTTCTTTTCCTGCGCAGACAGGGACCGGGCCGATGCCGATAGCGGCTATCAAATGATTATGGGTACTTTCGCTCACGTAGTCGCCGTAGCGGAAGATTCAGGCACCGCGAAAAAATGTGTACAGGCCGCTCTTGAGGAAATTCGCAAAATTGACGATCTGATGAGCGATTATAAGAGCGACTCAGAAATCAGCCGGGTCAACAGAGAGGCAGGCGAAAAAGCAGTCAAGGTCAGCGAGTCCACATACGAAGTCCTGCAAAGAAGTGTCGAATTCAGCAAAATGACTGACGGCGCTTTTGATGT
>Ga0307378_10001345_pt1 | contig 40237 bp, 32 predicted proteins | sample UN1MG_FD_202238 | JGI IMG/M metagenome (GOLD analysis project Ga0307378, IMG submission 202238) | Soil microbial communities from Risofladan, Vaasa, Finland - UN-1 | ecosystem: Environmental > Terrestrial > Soil > Coastal area > Acid sulfate soil | place: Finland: Risofladan, Vaasa | collected...
TTACATTGGGCTAAGAAAAATTTGAGTGAAAATTCAATAAATTTTTATAAACTTTCTGATTAGCTTATAAAGTTCTACTTTTCCAGATTTTCTAAAAAAAAATATGATTAAATGCATTAAAATTCTAATTTTCTTTTTTAATATTATTTATTGTTCAAGATATATCATGCTTTTATTAAGGATCAGTTCCCTGATATCTCCTTGAAGATGGGTCGGACAATGATTGGGGTAAGTATTTGAGGGGGCTGGTTAGACACATCTCAATGAGAATTGCTCCCATAATTGTGAAAATTTACTGTGCTTCCCTTACGTTTTACAAAGCTAAAAAGACCATCTATCTGTGTGTGTCATGCTATATATCGATATGCAAGAGGTCTTTAAATCTATGAAATCATGCTGCTAAAGTTAAAAAAAAATAAATATATAGGAATTCATATTTTCTACATAAATTATTTTCTGAAGTCGATTAAAGAATAAGATTCAAAAAAAAAAGAAATTTATTATTAAAACTGAATTTGGTAGAACATCCTTATTCAGGTGCTTTCATTCCGATCATTCCCATTGCTTCTACTACAGTGAAACAAATCTCAATGGTATATTCATATCCCTCTATATCATGATAAAGAATCATAGCATTTTGTTGTCGCATGAGAGCTTCATTAAGTTTACCTTGCTTTACTTCAGCGATATATATAGATCTTATCTTATCTTTATCAACCTTTATTGCATTTGAGACTAATTCTTTTACTAGGGATTTATCTGGAGGAAACGCTTTTCTCTCCTCAATATATTTTTCAGCAGCCTCAGTTCCCTTATTAAGGGGGAACCATGCGGTTACAACAATATATGGCATAATTTTCACCTCTTCAATAATTAGATTTCTTTAAAAATTGGTTTTTGAACCAAGGATAAATACAATAGCATAGCACTTAAATATTTACAAGTTTGTAGAAATCTATTCATATAAAATTTAAATTCAACTATAGTTAAGATGAAAATATTAGGGACTAGCGCCCACCTTCTCAATAAATATTTCTTACATAATTGCGGATTATTTATTAGATGTTATTTAAAATTGCTATAATCGAATTATCTTTATCTTTTATTCCCATGCGGAATGTCTTAAAATTGCGTCGGTAGGGCACACATCTTGACATGCCATGCAATCAGTACACTCACCAATATTTTCTGCTATAACTTTCCCATCTACTAACTCATAGACTTCAACAGGACAAGAATTAATACAATCCTCTGCACCAATGCATCTATCCAAATCGATTTCAACCCAATGTTCTCCTCCTTCCCATTTTTTAATATCAACCATATAAATCACATTTCCTACTAAATTAAGATCATTCTTGTTAACTTTTATGCATCTAATTTCGACATAAAGATATAAATCTATTTGTTATGGAAAATGCTCTCTCTTCCTAAATTTCTCATAAAAATAGTAGAAAGATTAAAAGTATAATTAATAGATTAATTTATCATTTTAGATTGAAAATTGTTGCAATTTAAATTATAATGAATCTTATAAATATATGAAGAAATCATACATAATAGTAAATAATACATAACCTATCCATAACATATCCTATACAAGTTAAGTAAAAGAAAAAAATATTTATCACCTATAAGGTGTTAATATTAAAAATAAAATATTTGAAATAATTAAAGATGATTAATTTCCTATCTTACTATTAACATCACCATAAATCTTAATATGAGTCCCATAAACCCAATCAATGTTTAAGTAAGATGCTCCATAATCATCGAAGTCATTATGTCTTGAAATATAACTCATAGTCGCTTGATAAACGGTTTTATCAGATTGACATAGATCATACCAGAAACAGCTAGTAAAATCATCATTATGGAGAAGTGGTATATCTACTGTTGCACCTACAAAAACTTCAGCACCATAATCTACAAAAGCTTTTGCCATGTAAGGATAATCATTTGTTCCAGAATAACCATAACAAACCGTTGCATGAATATGCATGCCAAAGGGATATACGCTGATCTCACCATCAATGTACCAAAGTTCTTCAACTTCATAATAATAAAGCTTTATACTTCCCATATCATTCATTGCCCAAGATGTATACCAATCAGGATGACCATGAGCATATATCGCATAAGCTTTAATGTCTCGAAAATAATACGGAAAATAATTCTTATTATAATATTGAAGATCACTTAAAATTGTTACTTTAGAAGGGCTCCTTCTATAAATTCCTACGTCTATTCCAGTATATGGCATCCAATAATCACCTGGTAAGTCTTCTGCTAGATTCACATAACTTGCATCAAGTACTTCATGAGCAATACCATATTTTCTATATGCCCAACCTAAAGGAACTGTTGCTATATTAGCTGTCTTATTTTTATAAATATATATATTATTATTTTGTTTTTCTTTTTCCTTATTAATTAAAACATCAATTGTTTCTTTTGATTCATTTTTTACTTTATCTAAATAAATGATTTCTATTTCGCTACCGAAATATGATTCTATTGTATCATAACCTTGTTGGAGAAAGCCATTATAACATAATTGACAATTTCCACCATCAAAAGCTAAATCAATATAAGTTAAATATCTACTTATATTCAATACCATGAAAAAACCTCTCAATGGGTCTTTAATGTAGTAACAAAATTCTTCCTTATAATTTTGATAGATAAGTATTTCTCCATAAATTGGTAAATCCTTATATGAAAAATCACCACACTCAAGCTCAAGTATTATATCTACATAATTAAATTTATATTGGAAAAAGATTAAAAGACCGTTTTCATCTCGATCTATAGGATTGAGGTCATCGCAATTTAATTTATATCCAAATATTGGGATTTCTTGCGAGAATTCAGTAAATTGTTGAATATTTAAGATTAACTTCTCTTTTGTAATTGGATCTTCCACAGCAACCCTAGATTGATCATAATTTTTGACACCCAATGTTAAATTTATTAAGCAATTCATCGCTAACAAGAAGAATAATAGACTAAATGCTATTAATTTAATATGATATCTTTGGAATTTCTCTTTACTTAAAATTAGGTTCCACTTATTCTCTTTCATATAATTTTCTCCTAAATATATTATGTTTCAATAAATTATTTAAGTGGAATTCACTTTTTTACATTCAAATTCTATTAGGAATTTCACTTTAATATATTTTTTATTAAATTTTTATATATTGGTGGAGATTAAAAAGACATTTTTGTATTTATACTTTTTTGTCATATTTAGACTTTTTCAACTTACCAAATAGTAGTGTATGATATAGATAAAAAGGGATATAATATTGATTCATGTAATATAACTGATATTTGTTTAAGTTTTCAACTAAAATCTAAATTTATAGATGGGTTGAATGAAAGCAAAAGCTATATATTGCTTAATGAGATTAACGGTTCTTTTTATATTAATGATACTATGAGTTAGTAAGGTTTTCTCATAATATATAACTACTTAGACCGCTTTTTAATCACACCAACCACTAAAGCCACAACAACCACAACCATTAAGTAGACTATAGCATAACCAAAAATGATCAGGGGAATTTCTTCTTCATCATTATCAAAAACATTAGGGACATTTGCTAATTTTTTATAAAATATATCGTAATCCCATTCCGACTCGTCATAGTTCATATAATCACTCCATACAATGTGTACATTCTTATTAGTATCCACCGCGATTGAAGGATGATCAGAATCGTACCTGCTATCGGTAGAAACCACCTCGGTCATTGTCCATGTGCTACTTGTGGCGTTCCAGCGCTTGTAAAATATATCCCCTTCCCTTCCTGACCCATGATAGTCTGTTAAATCCCGCCACGTCACATGTGCATTCCCCATACTATCAACAGTAATGGAAGGTTCACCTGAACCAGCCGTGCTCTCAGTGGAGACCACCTCAGTTGTCGTCCATGTACTGCTTGTGGCGTTCCTATGTTTGTAAAATATATCGGGATCAGTTCCTGATCCTCCGTAGTTCGTGTGATCATACCACACCACGTGGACGTTCCCATTATTATCCACTGCAATGGAAGGTTCACCTGAACCAGTCGTGCTCTCAGTGGAGACCACCTCAGTTGTCGTCCATGTGTTACTGGTAGTATTCCTGAGCTTGTAAAATATATCCCCCTCTCCTCCTGACCCACTATAGTTTGTTGAATCCCCCCATACTACGTATGCATTTCCGATACTATCTAATGCTATTGAGGGTTCGTAAGAAGTATTAGTGCTTTCTGTGGTAACTATTTCCGATGTCGTCCATATACAGCTGTTAGCAATCCAGCGCTTGTAAAATATATCCCTTTTCTCTCCTGACTCCTCGTAGCCCGTCAGTTCTTCCCATACTACGTGGACATCCCCAACACTATCCACCGCAATCGATGGGTAACGTGAATCAGCCGTACTCTCGGTGGAAACGACTTCGGTTGTCGTCCATGTACTGCTGGTGGCTTTCCAACACTTGTAAAAAATATCGGTATCAGTACCCGCCTCATCATAGTCCGTTACATCCAACCACGCAACATGGATGTTCCCGACATTGTCCACCGCAATCGACGGTTGATGAGAATCGTCTGTGCTCTCGGTGGAAACAACTTCGGTCATCATCCATGTACTGCTGGTGGCTTCCCAGCATTTGTAAAATATATCGAGATCCGTTCCCGCCCCATCATAGTCCGTTATATCCATCCACGCAACATGGATGTTCCCGACATTGTCCACTGCAATCGACGGCAGATAAGAATCACCCGTACTCTCGGTGGAGACCACCTCGATCGTCGTCCATACTTCCGCGGAAGTTTTTAATTCCCATAATAGTTCACTTGAATTTTCATTAGTTTCTTCAACATTACTTTCTAGAGTTTTGTCATTATATATGGGCTTTTTAATAATACTAATAAATAATAAAGCAAAAAACACGATTACAATTACCGGAGCTATTTTACTTTTTGATCTCTGTCTCATATTTTTTCCCTTTTTTAATTATTTATATTTTTGTCTTATCTCAAATATTATAAGAGATATTATCATTTTTAATACCTTGCATCTAAAAAGGATATAGACATTTCTGAGTTTACTTCAAAATAAATTGAGCATTATTTATCTAAAATTGATAAAAATTTGTAAGATAACGAAAGAAACATTAAAAATAATATTATCATGAAGAAAAGGATAAGTTAATTGAACAGTTTAGAGAATGTTCCTTTAGTAATTGACTTAGATAAGCAACTTGGTTCTGGATAGATGTTTTTCTATTCATTTAATTTATTTTTTAATAAGGTTCTGGCATCTTGATAAAAAATAAAAAGGTCAGCTCCCTGATATCTCCTTGAAGTAGGGTTGGACAATGATTGAGGTGAGTATTCATGGACGAAGTCAGGGAACTGGAAAATAAATTGAGTGGTAATTAATATAAAAAATTTTTTAAATTAGAAGAAAAATTTATGCGTTCGCTAAATACTCGTTTAGTACAATGTTTAAATCTATTTCTGAGTTCCGGACCTTCTTTAAAAGATGCCTAAGTCCATAATCATTTACTAATAACTCAATTAGATTCTTGTAAATTGCCGTAATATTATCTTTACCAGCTTCATAATAGAAATCATTCTCGCTAAGAGTAAGATCCAAAATCTCATATAAGCCTTTTAGGGCATCCTTTATATTTTTGAAATTTTTCTCAGCTTTTTCTTTCGATCTAATTTCATATTTTGAACTGTTCATTTTAACTTACTCACCTCAATTAGTATATGTAAATGAACATATATAAACATGATCATTTTGAACAATCCATCCGTCGCATATCATTCACCCATATAATGGGGTCGATCACCTCACGTCGATAATAACTATTAATAATTTTTGAAAGTAGTCACATATAGAAAAATCACGGGATATTATGTTAAATTCCACTAATATTAATAACGAAAACCGACTAAAAGTTGCGAAATCATTCAACTATTAATAACTTTTGATCAAAAATAAAAATAAAAAAGGTAGTTAATGATGAATAGGGCGTCCTTTCTTATGAATTGCTTTACCTACGACAGACTCAGAACCTTCCAATACCATTTCAGATATTGTAGGATGGCTATGGATTGTTTCTGCAACATCGTGTATCGTCAATCCATGTTGCATTGCTAAAGCAATTTCAGATATTAATTCAGGTGCTTCAGCTCCAATACAAGAAGCACCAATGATTTTATATGTCGTTTTATCGGCAAGCACCATAATAAAGCCTTCTTCTTCACCCATACATTTAGCCTTACCTAATGATTGATATGGAAATTGACCCATCAAAACATCAATTCCCATATCTTTAGCAACTTTCCTTCTATAGCCTACAGAACCTATATTTGGGGATGTAAAAATTGTTGCTGGAACTACAGTGTAATCAGGTTTCATTTCATTAGCGGGAAAGCCTCCAATATTGGCTAAAGCATTTAGAACTGCGATATCACCTTCATAACTTGCTACATGAGCCAGCATAAGTCCTCCTGTGACATCTCCGATTGCATAAATTCCTTTTACAGACGTTTCTAATGTTTCTTTATTGACTTTTATAGCACCACGGTCAGTTTCTATACCGAGAGTTTCTAATCCAAGATCTTTTGAAATTTTCGCGCGTCCAATGGATACTAGACATAAATCAGCTTCATAGATAGATTTTTCAGCTGAATCTGTTTGATCTCGTGGAATGGAAGCATCACAGGTTGTCGCTTTTACTCCAGAACCCGTGTTTTCTACAGATAATACATTTTGCGAAGTATATAGTTCAATGCCCAATTCTTCAAACTTTTTCATTAAAACCTTTACAATCATAGGTTCTTCTGTAGCAATTGCGGAGGGAAGATATTCAAGTATAATTATTCTACTGCCAAATCTCGTAAAAATATTTGCAAATTCACAGCCAATAACGCCTGCACCAATGATTAAAAGTCTCTTAGGTACAGTTTTAAAGTCAGGATGTAGAATATCATCACTAGTTAAAATCCGTTCATGATCAATATTAAATGCGGGAATTAGAGCTGGCGAGGAGCCTGTTGCGATAATTACTCTTTTTGCTTTAATTACTGCATTATTATCGCCTTCAACCGAGACGTCAAATCCACTATTAATATCTCCCCCTATAATCTTACCATGACCTTTATATACATCATTTTTCCAAGCCTTCTCTAATTGCTCAATTCCACTAACTAATTCTTCTACAATTTGATTTTTTCTTTCTACAGCTTTAGCAAAATCTAAATTATACTCAGGTATTTCTATTCCAAATTCATGAGCCTCTTCAATTTTCTCTACTAAATGAGCAGAAGCATATAAAGCTTTAGTAGGGATACAACCCCAGTTAAGACAAGTACCCCCCAGTTTATCCTTTTCTATTAGTGCGACTTTTGCCCCATATTGTGCAGCTCTAATAGCTGCATGATAACCCCCTGGCCCTCCACCAATAATCACTAAATCATATTGATTTTCACTCATTTTATCATCAATAATAATTATTTTTTATATTTCAAATAAATTTAGAACTATAAAATTTAACAATAATTTTAATTTAAAATTGTTCTAAGGTATAAAAATATTCAAAATATTAATCTTTTTTTAAAATTAGATCATTTAAATACTAATTTCGATCATTTTTTTGTCAAATATCCAATAATTACTATTAATCATTACATTAGAAAAATAGATAACTCTGTTTATTATTCGTTTAAAACACTCAGTGTTGTTAGATATACATATCAATAAAAATGAATTAGTAAATGAAATCTATGGATTATCAAAATAAATAATTCTTATTCTCTTTTGACAATATCCAGAATAACTGATTAAATCATCCAAAGGAACACAAAAAATATATAAGATTAGCAATAAAACATAAATTACCTTATATAAAAATATTTTTAAAGGCTAAGATAGATTATTTAGAAAAAGAAAAATTTTTCGATTTCGTTTCAGGTGTTTAAAATAGAGCAAAAGCTTGCTTTTAAGGTTTGCATCTTTGGTGCTGGAGGAGTTGGTAAAACAACTTTGATAAGAAGATTTCTTACCAAAATATTTGAAGATGATATTAAGATGACGATTGGCGCGGATTTTAGTGTAAAAAACGTAGAAATAGAAGGAAAGCAAGTGACACTTCGTATATGGGATTTTGCAGGTGAAGAACGCTTTAGAGTACTTTTACCAAGCTTTGCTAAAGGAGCAGATGGAGGTATCTTCATGTTTGATATTACTAGATATTCATCTTTAAAAGAAATTAATGATTGGCTTTCCATTTTTGAATATTTTGTATCCGAAACAAAAATGAAAATACCCATCATAATGGTTGGGGGAAAATCAGATCTTGAGGATAAAAGATCAATCGAATCTGAAGATGCATTGGAATTATCGAGAAAATTAAATCTACAAGGGTATTTTGAGTGTTCTGCTAAAACAGGCAATAATGTTGAGGAAATTTTCGAACATATAGCAAAAATAATATTAGTAAATACTGATTAAAATTAAGACTTGCTTATGATCTTTTAATAACTTTTACTAACCCTTTTTTCCTAAGTTGGTCCATCATTTTTTCAATTGCTTTTACACTCATTTCGGCAATACTAGCTACTTGCTCAATAGTATTCATTCCATCGCATATCTTTAAAACTTTAAATTGATCTTTATTGAGCATCCCAAATTGTACTGCCATAGGTGGAATTTCTTTTACCACTATCGGAATTCTTACCTCTCCTCCTGCTTCAATGGTTTTAGCACCAATTTCTTCGGTAGTTGGTGATTCTCCAAAAAAAGCTTTTACTCCAGTAATGTCATAATCATCATTAATATAAATATAGATTGTATGCTCTTGTCCGGACAAATCATCTGGATCTTCAACGTCCGGATGAGAATTAGAATGTTTATACTCCTTAGTATAGATGCTCATCTTTAACCCATTGATAATCTCTTGCTTGTCGATATTGAGTGCTACCATATCGTCACATATATCACACCAAGCCCATGCTTCTATTAATGAAAAGTATTTCCTCACTTTATTTTCTGGCATTGTAGTTCCATTTAAAGTTGATTAACTAATTTATTAAATTATATTATATACAAATTAAGATGTTTTCTAATTTAAAATTTAATTTCCTTGTTTTTTCTATAATGAATAAATCAATTTAAATCAACCAGTTAACCATTCAAAACTGCTTAATTTATTTCTATTTAGTTTAATACTGAAAACCAAAAATAATTAAAGTTATTATATATTTTAAAATCTAAGTTATATTAAAGATATAATAAAATCACTTATGAGCACTTACAAGAAGAATATATGCTTTGGATGTGGACGCCCAATAGCTCCCTACGAAGCAGCAGTTCACTTCCCTTGTCCTTCGTGTGGAGATGTAACAATCTGGAGATGTGAACGGTGCAGAGAGATGGGGAAGGAATATCGTTGCTTGAAATGTGACTTTTTAGGACCTTAAAATAATTATTAAATGGTTAGCTTAAAATGGGAGAGTTTGTTGCATTAATTGATGTTATTCCAGAAGATACCGATATAAACTTCGAGGAATTTGTTGATAAGTTAAAAAATGTTTTGCCTAATACATGTATTATAGAAACTTATGATATAATGCCCGTAGCTTTTGGTTTGAAAAAAGCTAGAGTACGAGTAAGATACCCCGAAGAATGGGGTGGAACAGATAAACTTGAAGAATTCTTTGGCCAAGTTAATGGTATCCAGGGGATTGAAGCTATTGCTTTTTCAAAAGCATAGGAATGACTATTTCTAATTTTTATTATACTATCCTTCTAAATAATTTATCTAACTCTTTATAAGAGAAAAATCTTAAAGTTGGTCTTCCATGAGCACAATGATAAGAATCCTTACATTTCGCTAATTCAATCAACAGATTTCTTATATCCTTTAGGGAGAGATCATCACCTCCTCTAATGCTTTTATGACAAGATAAATAATTGATAATATCTTCTTTAACTTCGGTAAAGCTTTTTTCTTTTCCAATTTTCGTTATATCGCTGATTATATCTTTTACAATATTAATATTTGGAACCTTTCCCATGATAGTTGGTATTTCTCTTAAAATAAACGTGTTTCCTCCAAAATGATCAAAAATGAATCCTAATTTCCTAATTTCATATAGATTAGCTTCCAAGAATATCTTCTCACTAGGAGAAACGTCAATTTTTAGAGCTGATATTAATCTTTGTTTACTCATTTTTGAAGTTTCATATGCCTCTAAGAATTTTTCCTTATTTATCCTTTCTGAAGCTGCATGCTGATCTAAAATAAATAATCCCTCTTCATTATTTTCATTAAATCCTTCCAAAACAACATATATTTTATTATTTAGTTGACCTGTTTGGGAGATTAAGCGTAATTTTGGAAAATTCTTGGAAATTATATATTTTCCTCGTAGAAATGTCTCAGGTGACATTTTTTTTTGAGCGTCCTCATCCATCATCTGATCATTTAAAATTAATTGGACGCTTACTTCGGGTATTTTTTGTTCTTCTAGGAATATTTCTTCATTTTTACTTATTTTCTCTCGTGCTTCACTTAATTCCTTTGAGATTTTGATTGATTCTTTTTCTTCTTTGGGGATATAATCCTTTAATTCTGTAGATATATATTTTGCCTCCTTAACAATAAATTTGTCTTCTATAATACTATGAATAAAATTGTAAATTTTATTATATATAGATTCCTCTCTTTCAAATCTTACATGAAGCTTCTTTGGGTGAACATTAAAATCAATCACAGAAGGATTAAGCTCGAGAAATATAACAAAGAAGGGATATTTACTTACCATTAGTGTTCCTTCATAAGCCTCATTAATAGCCCTAAAAAGTACGTCACTAATAATATAACGGTTGTTAATAAATACGCTGGAATAGGACCTGTTCTTTTTAGCAATTAGGGGATGACCTAATAAACCATAAACCCGAAATTTTATATCATTCTCCGAGTAATCAAATTCTTCCATATATTTTGCTATTTTTTTTCCATAGATATGAAATACAGTTGTTTTTAAATCATTTAAAGCAGGACAGTTGAGGATGTCTAAATCATTATGGCGATATAGGAAGTGAAGTTTTGGGTATGCTAAAGAATATCTCTGTACAATATCTGTAATATGACTTAATTCTGTAGCATCTGTTTTAAGAAACTTTTGTCTTGCAGGCAGATTATAAAATAGATTTTTCACTTGAATATTTGTTCCAATAGGACAAGAGACTTTTTTATGATCTATGATTTTACCTCCTTCAATATGCAACTCTACACCTTTCTCTTCATACTCCACTCTAGAAATTATTTCAACTTTGCTTACAGCCGCGATACTAGCAAGGGCTTCTCCTCTAAAACCTAAAGTAGAAAGATTTTGTAAATCCTCAATACTTCTAATTTTACTACTTGTATGTCTCTCAAAGGCCATAATAATATCTTCTGAAGGGATACCAATACCATTATCTATTACTTGGATTAACGATTTTCCGGCTCTTTTCACAATAACCCTTATTTCTGATGCTTGTGCATCGATGCTATTCTCAATAAGCTCTTTTACGATATTAACCGGCCTATCAACAACCTCTCCCGCCGCAATTTTCTCAGCATCAATGATTTTTTCAATTTTACTTACTTTCACAATTTTCAAATAATATTCAGAATTTTTTTCAATGATAAGATAAGATTACCTAACTAATATATTCCTCATTACAATCAAATTTAAAATACTACACTATTAAAGTTTAAATAAAATTTAGATTTAAGAGTGATTTTAATTTAACCATTAAATTGAAGGTAAGTCTTTTAAATTTCTTTTAATACTTTATTATAATTCTATAGAGTGTAAATTATGAATAATCAAGATACAATCAACGAAGAGGAAAAATATCCAATTCATTTGTATTTTATTTATTTTTTTATAATTATTACACTTATTCTTATTATTTTAAGAATATTGTTATATTTCTTTGTAATTTCTGAGTGGATTCAAGACACTAAAGATATTGATTTTTACATACTTATTGAAGGTATGGATAATGGTTTGGTTGATTTCTATAATACTATTGGAATTACACATTGGCCTCCATATTATCTCTATTTTTGGTATTTCATATTTTATCCAATTTATATAATACCTTACAATACAATAATAGGGATTTATATTTGGGATGTTTTTAGATTGGTTTTAACAATTATAGTCATAAAAGAATCACCAAAAGTATTTAAGAATAAAAAAGATTTGCTTATTTTTTATTTAATGTGCATTATCGGCTTTAGTATCGATGCTTATTATAATAATGTCAATTTTTTAATTTTATTCTTATTATTTTATTCATATGTGTATTTCGAAAGAGATAAAAAATGGATTGCCGGGATATTATTTACCCTTGCTACGTTTAAAATTACAGCACTGTTATTCCTTCCCGTTTTACTTATCGCTAGAAAAATAAAATGGAAGGATCTTCTCTACTACTTAGTCCCTTTTTTTATTATTTGTATTCCTTATATAATATTCCCTAATTATTTCTTACAAATGTTTCATAATTGGTTTTATAGTGATGAAGAAATACAGGGGCTCTTAATTTTGGATTCAATTATGTGGAAAGCTTTACAGCCCTCACATTTAATGTTTATCGGTTTATTATTGCTTATATTTTTAGAGAATCTTAAGAATGAGGATCGAAAAAATTTATACAGAATTATTATTGTTTCAATAATATCTATTTATTATATTTATCTAACAACGATAGTTTTTATTATTCCAGTAGTTCTTGGTTAGTTAATTTTTTCTATTTTATTTTTAAGTTCAGTTAATTGGGCTTTTACTTTTTCTGGAACATCTGATTTCAATTCTATTTTATTAATAAAATTGAGTAAATCTTTAATTTTATCTTTATTAGTAAGAAGTTCAAATAAATTTGTTTGTACATATTTTTTCTTTTTCGGAGTTTTCCCTTTTTTAGATTCAATATTCAATTCCAATTCTTCAAGCACTTTCTTTCTTGTTTCAAGATCTTTTTCTGTTCTAATTAGATCATCATTACATTCTCTTAGCAAATTTTTAAGATTTATTAATTCAGAGTTTAATTTTTCAAGTTTAACTTTTTTTCCATTAATAACTTTGTTATAATGCTTATCTGATGATGATAGATCTCCATTTTCTCTTATAGTTGTCCTAAATGGATCCTTTTCTTCTATTTTCTCAAGAATTTCAAATGCTCTTATTATCACATCATCTGGAATCCCTGCTAATTTAGCTACATGAATACCATAGGATTTATCTGTACTTCCCGGTTTTAATTTTCTTACAAAATTTATACTCCCATCGTCATTTTCAATAATATCTAAATGATAATTTTTCACTCCGGGTAAATTAATCTCAGTTAATTGATGATAATGGGTACTAAATAAAGTCTTTATTTTTAATTTATGGAGTTTTTCAAGAGTTGCCATTGCTATACTTTGACCATCACTAGTGCTTGTTCCCCTTCCTAATTCATCTATTATTATAAGGCTTTTGGGTGTAGCATAATTTAATATTTTAGCAGTTTCTGTCATTTCAATCATAAAAGTGCTTAATTTTCTCGCAAGATCATCTGAAGCTCCTATACGTGTGAATATTTGATCAATAATTCCTATTGTGGCAGATGTGGCTGGAACAAAACATCCCATCTGTGCGATTATGCATATTAATGCAACTTGTCTTAGATATGTGCTTTTACCTGCCATATTAGGACCAGTAATAATTAATAATTGGTCATTTTCATTATCTAAATAACAATCATTAGGTATAAATTGTTCATTCAAGTTAATTTGCTCCACTACAGGGTGTCTGCCAGCTTTAATTACAATTTTATCTTCTTTATTTACCTTAGGGCGACTATAATTATAATGTTCTGAGATTTCAGCAAAACATGCTAAAACATCAATGATGGCAATATTTTGTGCAGTTTCTAGGATATTTTTAGTTTCTTTTTCAACGTCTTCTCGAATAGTATTAAAAATTTCATATTCTAAATCATTGATTTTCTCTTCAGCATTGACTATTTTTTCTTCAAGTTCTTTTAATCTTTTAGTTGTATACCTTTTTGCATTTTTAAGTGTTGCCCTTTCTACATATTCTTCAGGAATTGTTTTAATATTTCTAAAAGTTCTTAAAGTTATTTCAATATAATAACCAAGGATATTATTATACCCAACTTTTAATCCCGTCGTCAAATTCCACCTCTTCTTCTGTTCTTGTTCATATTCTAAAACATATTTCTTTCCATTATGAATTATGTCCCTAAGCTCATCCACTTCAATATTAAAACCATCTTTGATAATATTCCCTTCTCTAATTGTGGTTGGGGGATTATCTTTTATTGAGACATCAATTAAGTTTTTTACATTATCAAAAGCTCGAATATTTGTAACAAATTCGGAAATTTCGGGAATCTCTGCTTTCTCTAACAATTCTTTGATTTTTGGAACTTTCTCTAATGAAGCTTTGATATTTATTAGATCTCGAGCATTTGCACGACCACTATAATTAATTCTATTAATAAATCTTTCAAGATCACCGATAACTCTCAATTCCTCCCTTAAATCTGATCTTAGAAAAATATCATCCTTAAATTTCTGAACAATATTATGTCTTTGATTTATTTCCTCAACATCGGTTAAAGGTTGAAGAATAAATTTTTTTAATAAACGTGCACCCATTGGAGTATGAGTATGGTTAAAAATGGAATATAATGTAACATCTTTTCCTCTCTCCCATAAAGAATTAATTAATTCTAAATTTCTCTGAGTAATATAATCCAAATGGAGTACATTTTTTTCCAGGATAAGATTAATTTTATAAATGTTTGGAATTACATCCCTTTGAGTATCTTTCAAAAATGCTAAAAGGCCCCCTGAAGCCTGAACAGCCATTTTTTTATCTTCAAGATTAAAACTTTTTAAATTTGTAATTTTAAAATGACGAGAAAGTAAGGTGTAAGCCTCCTCATATAAAAAAGCAAGCTCTTCATAAGATTTAATGATTGCTTTTGTTAGATCTGTCAAAATTATAAAAAGTTTATCATCTTTTTTCAATTCAGGGGGGATTATTAATTCTACGGGATCATATTGAGAAAATAAACTTAATAATTTTTCCTGTGGATCTTGTTCTTTGTAGGAAAATTCAGTTGTTACGAATTCTCCAGTAGATATATCTGCGAACGCAACGCCAAAACCATTTCTTTCTTTTACCATAGAAGCAATATAGTTATTCTCATTGGATTTTAACAAATTTGGTTCTATAACAGTTCCCGGTGAAAGTATCCGAGTCACTCCCCGTTTTACAATTCTTCCCTTTACTGTAGCGGGATCCTCTAATTGATCTACAATAACTAAAGTCTCACCAAGATTCATAAGATTGTTGAAATAATTCTGCCCAGAATGGTGTGGAATCCCCGCTAAAGGAACTTCTCCTCTTTTTGTTAAAGTTATACCTAAAAGCTTCGAAATTCTTTCTGCATCATCATAAAAAAATTCATAGAAATCACCCATTCGGTAGGCAATGAGATTCTCCGGAGGATATCTTTTCCGAATAGAATACCAATGTCTCAACATAGGAGTTAGTTTCTTAGAGTTTATTTCCTCCATAATCCTCTCATGTTTAAGTTAAGTCATAATAAAAATAATAAGTATGATCTTCTATAACAGTAAAACAATATTAACTGCATTTGTTAAATTTTTAATAACAATATTATAGAAGTTTACTTGGCTTTTTATTATATTTAAGAGTCCACTAAAATTTTAAGATATAAAAAAATTGGAGTAATTGAAGTGAAATTTCATAACTTTTCTAATTAAAAAATTTCTCAAGCTTAAATTTATTCATTTCTTTAAACCAAAGAATTGATGAAATAAAAAAAAGGTATTTAAATTTTTAGAATTCGCTTTTCTAAAGTTAAATCATATGCCTCTTTCATTGCTTCTTCATATACATCAATTTTGAACTTATTGTGGAATGGACTTATTTTATTCCCTAATTTTGCTGCTTTATACATCATTTTTGGAAATACCCTAATTCCTCGAGTAGTTATCATTGATACCGCTCTTTGAAATTCTTGTAGAGTATTATCATCATAACCACCCAGCAAACCATCTAAGAAAGCATAGAAGAATATAAATATAAAAATCCCTAATAAAAAGATTATTGCAGTATTAATAATTTTATCTCCTAAAGGTATTGACCAGATTAGTTCACTTACTAAAAATAAGAAGATGTAATTCAAAATTGCCGAAATGGCAGGAGTAATGAATGCTTTAAATGGATATATTTTAAATTTAACGATTTTTTTCCGAACTATTGCCCATGCGATAATATCCTTAGCAAATACAGCTGGAATATAAGCTATAATTACGAAAACCATATCTCTGAAAATGATAACAAATATATACATAAGTAATGCCCTAATCGCTTGTTCAATAATCCATGTTAACATCGCATAACCAGTATGCCCCGTACCCTGAAATACGGGATCAACCAACCAAGAATAAATACCACCAATGTGGAAAAATAATAATGGTATTAAGAATTTGACCGCAGGAGCACCATATTCTTCGCCAGCAGCGCCTATCAAAAATTTAGCTCCCGTAGCAAAAAGAACGGATATTAAGAAGAAAGCGAAATAATTACCCCACCTAAATGCTTGATATATATATAGTTTTGTTAATGTTTGTTTATTATGAGAACTTGATTCACTATATGCCCCTAATAGTGTATTTGAGTACAAAGTTACAATTTGAACAACCATACCCAACGTCCATACTAAGTTAAACCAACCTAAGTTATTGGAATAGTTAGCTACAAAAATCGATGTTATTATAACTTGTAGAAACCAGCCTATTTGTACAAAGCCTTCTCCAATACCTAATTTTGAACCATAGCGTAATGATTCTTTCACCTCATCTTTTGAAAAATCAATTCTAAAACATGTTTTTGGTGAAAATCCTTGTTTCTTAAAGACTAAAATAGAAATAAAGAAGGTCATCCAAAAATCAAAACATCGAGCAACAGCATATCCAATTCCTGCACCTAAGGCTTCTCCGAAAATCGGATTAGCAGCACCCCATAAACGACCAAGATAACAGAAAACGACTTGCCCTATCAGTAAAAATACAATTTCCCATGCAATATACAGAATTAAATAATAATCTGATCGTTGCATTCCTTGAAAAGCATACATAAATACTAAAAACACTCCTGGATATTGAATAAAAGAGTAGACAATAAAAATCCAGCTCATGTGAGCGAGATTAGTATACGGAAAAATAAAGGAACCAATGAATCCTATTATAGATATTTGAATAATTCCTGTAAAAATTTGCCACCAAATATAAATCTGAATATAATGAACAGCTTTTCTTGGATTTTTTACTCTATATTGGGAGAAATATTTAGCTAAAGCATAGCTTGTTCCGAAATCAAATAAAATCCATATGATTTGAAAGAAATTGTAAGCATAATTATACCACCCCGCAGCCTGTGGATAAGGTTGTATAAACTGAGGCATAATAAAATTAGAGACTAATAATTGTGGTAGAACTAAAATCAATCCAAGGAAAAGTGTAAAAAGAAAGCCTCCTAGTTGTCGATGAACTCCAATAACCTCCCATTCATCTTTTAAATCTATATGATCTTCAAGCTTTTCCTCTAAGGCCTTCGCTTCCTCTAACTTTTTTCTTTCTTCCTCTTCTGCTCTAATTTTTAAAACCTCAATCGCTTGTTGATCCATAGCACCTCTAGATTTTCTTTTAACAACAATAAATAGAGCAATAGCTAAAATAACGAGGATGATTATAATTATTGCGATAATTGTTTGCTCTAGGAAATGAGGAACTGGCGAATAAGGCCAATTTGGATATGAGTGAAAAGATAAATTTAGACTCCCAAATGATAATCCATATAAGAGATAATTGAAATAAGGCCATACTTTAAAATCTAGATTTGAGCCTTCTTCCAACCATCCCGCAAATAAGATGATTTTTCCGCTTCCTTTTACCCTTTCTAATATTAAAGGTTGTCGATATAAGTTAATCTGCAAATTTTTCGATGCAGGATAAACGTCCATTATCCTTTCAACTGAAGGATTTAAACTTACTATTGGAATTATTGTCATATTTTCAGTCTTCATCTCGGGAGCAGAGTTCCAATCTATTTTCTTGGAAATTGGATGACTGGCGTTATTAACAATAGAAAGCATTATTTCATGGTTTAATGACTTGGCAGATTCAAATACTGTATTATCAATCAATTCTAATTCCTCTAATAAACTAGCGTTGTTATGTAATTTTTGACCCATAAAAATAATAATCCCTCCTCCATCATCAATAAAATTTGAAACAAGTTGTTGTTCTACGTTATTTAGCTGGGCATCAAATAGAATAACAATATCAATCCAGGGCTCAATAGATGATAAAGGTTCACTGTCAGAAATTATGGATATATTAAAATTATCATGATCAATTTCTAAACTCTGCACAAACAACTCATCATTTCCTTTACTAATTAGTAGTATGTTTTTTGCATTACTAGATTGTCCAAAAGAAGGTTTTATTAAAAAAAATACGAAAACATTACTAGCTACCAGTGCTAACAAACTAATTAGCAATATTTTTGAGATTTTACAGTTATATTTTGCCATAATTATGATTATATAATTTTTTTTAGATAACGTTTATAATAAATAGTTCTAAAAAACAATTTTTGTTATCTTGTTATAAATGTTTTTCAAGCCATACATACATATCTTGATATACTTGAGCTCTACCCTTTTCATTCCATAACTCATGGAGAAATCCCTCATATTCTCGATAGGTCTTGTCTTTACTTCTGACTTGTTCGAAAAATTCTTTTGTTTTTTGTTTATCTATAATTTTATCTTCACCTGCTTGCATTATTAATACAGGACATAATAAATTTGAAGCGTTATCCATTGCCCATTTTGAATATTTATCAATTTCTATAGCCGATCTGGCTGTAATTACTTCTATTTTATGCTTATCTGCGATATGTTGTCGTAAGATCTTTAAATCGCTTGTTAATTGATTCTGATCAATAATATTATCTAATATCTTATTAGGCGCTAATTTGACGAGAGTTTTAGATAGTGATTTTATTACTTTTTTACCCATTGATAATTTTAAAAACATTCCTAATAATGGTGAGGAAATTAATACTCCTGGTAATGCAGGATGATGGATTGCAAATATTAAACTAACTAAACCCCCAAAAGAATGTCCCATTAAAAATATTTTTTTATCTGTACTAATTTCACGGATCATATCCATAAAAAGAAGTGTATCTTTTTGGATGTGATCCATACTATCTATATCCCCGGGATTATCTCCTGCATTTCTCCAATGCCCACGTAAATCAAATGCATAAATGGCATATCCCTTATCTGTGAAATATTCTGCAAGAATTTTTAATCTATCAGAATGAGTTCCCCATCCATGAATTGCTATGATAATAGCTTTAGTTTCTCCTGAATCAGGTGACCAATATTGATAGAATAATTTTTTCAATTCCCTTCCTTCAAAATATCCCGTTTCATTTTTCATAATTTTAACACTTAGACTTCTAAATGAGTATTTTTTGGGTTAATGATAATTTATAATATCCATATCTTCTTAATATTATTGCTTTAATCTATCGATAATTAAAATTCCATTTAAAAATAACGCTCATAATAGAAATTTAAAAAAATCTTTATATTATTGGGTAAACTTCATAATAAATAATATCTAACCAATTTTCTGGGTTTAATATTTTGAGTGAAACAGAAAATATTGAAATTAATATTCATAGAATTAATAAATAAAAAAAATTTAACATTCAGCTAATTTTTTATTTAGACCTACTTTATCTTAATCACAAAATATACAAATATTATGACTTATCAATTATGAAAGATAATAGAATTGAAGTTACCAATATCACAATCCATGGTAGAGGGGGAATGGGTGTTGTTACTTGTGCGGAAATAATTGCTGAGGCGGCTTACTTAAGTGGTAATTATATTGATGTACATGCCTATCCTTCATTTGGAGCTGAAAGAAGAGGCGCTCCCGTTCAAGCGTATGCTAAACTCTCTAGAACGGGTACTATATGGGATAGAGCTCAAATAGAGAACCCAAATGTGTTAATAATATTTGACGAGACAGTTTTAAATCACGAAATTGCATCTTCTCTTAGGCAAGACGGAATGTTTATAATTAATTCTGAAAAGGATCCTGAATTTTTTGTGAAGGAGTTTGGCTTAAGCAGTGATACTAAAATAGTTGCCGCCGATATTAGTAAACTAGCGATCGAGAAAAATCTAACTATCGATGGAAATCCAGTAATAAATACTCCAATTCTCGGTTTACTTTCAAAAGCGATACCTGATCTAAATTTAGGCAATCTAAAAACAGTTGTTGTTAAACGTATGGGAGAAAAATTGGGAAACCTTAATTTTGAATTAATTGAACAAGGCTATAATTTAGCTAAAATTTTGTGATTTATTTAATTAGTATATGATCAAGTAATTGGTAATTTTACAGTAAAGGTACTACCCTTATTTCTGCCTTCTGATTCTGCTCTAATATTCCCTCCATGTAAATCTACTATTTCTTTTGATATGAATAATCCAAGTCCAGAACCTCGAATATCAAGATATTCTAATTCATTTCCATACCTTTCAATTTTACCAAATCTAGTAAAAAGGATCTCCATTTCGTCTCTGGTTAATCCAACACCTGTATCTATTATATTTATAATTGCCCAATTATCTCTTTTTTCCAAATTAACCTTGATCTTTCCCTTAGGAGGGGTATTTTTTATAGCATTTGATAATAAATTCATTATTACTTGCTCAATTCTAATTTTATCGATCTTTAGGATAAAATTATCTAGAATATTTAATTTAAGGCCAATTTTCTTCTCTTTTCCAAAATATTCCATTTCCTTAGAAGATTCTTTAAGTAGTTCAGATAAATTTATCTTTTGTTTTTGTAATTTGAATTTATTATATTCTATCCTCGAAATATCAATTAAATTATCTACTAGATATTTTAATCTCTGTCCTCCTTTCTCGATTAATCTGAGTATTTCTGACTGCTCATTTTTTAGTGTATCTTGATATAGGTCTGAGAAGAGTTCTGCCCCTCCACAAACAGTCGCAAGGGGGGTTTTTAATTCATGAGCAACTCTAGATATTAAATTCTTTCTAATCTGGTCAAGCTCCTTTAATTTAGTAATTTCTTCATTAATTAGGAACTCTGCTTGCTTTCGTTTTGTGATATCGGTGAATAACGCTTGAACAAAGTATTCATTTTTTACGCGAATTAAGGATGCCTGTAAATTTACCCAGATTAAACGTTTATCTTTTTTATAAATTTGCAGATCAATTCGATGAACTCTTTCTCCTTTTATGAATTTATTAAAAAGCGTCATAATAGTCGGTAAATAATCTGGGTGTATTACTGAAATCTTATGAAACTTTTTGCCCTCTAAATCTGCCTTTGTATACCCTAATAAGGTTTCTGTTCGTGGATTACATTCCACAATTTTTCCTTTAGAGTTTATAAGAACAATAGAAAAAGGTGTGTTTTCATACAGATAACGATATTTCTTTTCAGATTCTAAAAATTTCCTTTCTGCCTCTATTTTATCAGTAATATCAATAATAGTAATTAAGTCGGCAGATTTTCCTTGATAATTAATCGTTTTTGAAAAAATATTTCCATAAATTAATTCTCCTGATTTTTTAAAACCTCTAAATTGGTAGTAGTTTATAACATCTTTATCCCCTTTCTGCTTTTTACCTGCTTGTTCTGCAATCATTTGTCTATCTTCTGGATGAACCATATTAAGAAATTCTCCAGCCCCCCATTCCTTCAATTCTTCAGGAGTTCTACCCCCAATAGCTGCGAATCTTTGATTTACATATTTAAACTTACCATCCTGTAAAATTCCTATCCCTAATAAAGATTGTTCAGCAATATTTCTGAATTTTTCCTCAGACTCCTTTAATTCACGTTCTAAAACGAATTTTTCAGTAACATCAATAAAAGTACCATCAATTCTAATTGGATTTCCCTTTTTATCTCGAATTAAATGAGAGTTTAATTCAACTACAATTTTTCTTCCATCTTTAGTTAATGCATGACATTCATAATTTTTCGCAATATCATTTTTAAGGATATGTTTTAAATAAACATCCCGTTGTGTTGGATCTTCCCAAAAATCTCTAACGTTTTTCCCTCTCAAATCTTCTAATGGATCACATCCCATAATTGTATTATGTGCTTGATTATGATTGAGCATTTGACCATCTATAGTAACTTGATAAAATCCTATATCTAGATTATCAATTAGATTACGATATTTTAACTCAGATTCTTTTAATTTTTCTTCAAATACTTCTCTATCAGTAACATCTTCGGTTTGAACAATAACTAAATCTGGTTTAACATAGCCATAGTTTACTAAAAGATATTTTTCCTCGTTGGTAAATTCAAATCGATAATTCATCTCTCTCATGATCCTCGTTTTATTATCAAAGCATTTGTTTAAATCATTTAGAATATCTGGTTTATCTTTATACTGCTCAGAAGCTTTATGACCAAGGACATTCACAACGTTACTATTAGTAAATATTTCAGCAGCTTTATTAAAATCAATGAATACAAAATCATTCTCTATTTTTTTCCATATGAAAGTAGCAATTGGACCTTCATTATAGACTGCTCTAAATAATTCTTCAGAATCTCTTAATTTTAATTCTGCTTTCTTCCGTTCAGTAATATTTTTACCAATTCCCAGAATCGCATAAATTGTACCATTTCTTTTTAAAGGAAGACTATAAGTTTCAATATATACAAAATTACCATTTTTTACTTTTACTTTATATTCCTCGCGTTTTGATTGTCTTCCTGTTTTTATTAATTCTTTCAAAACTCCAGATGCTTTTTTTATATCATTTTCTTCAAGAATCTCTAAAAATTTAACATTTGGTATATCTTCTCGTTCATAACCTAGAGTTAATAATGTAAGATCATTAGCATCCAAAAAATTCCCATTTAAATCATTCACATAAATTAGATCTAAAGAATGTTCAAACAAATCCTTATAGGTTCCTTGTATCTCATCCCTATTATACGTCATTTAAGACTCTACTTTTATTTATATTTTTTTTATATTTTTATTGGCAATTTTATTGTAAATGTACTACCTTTATCCCTCCCGGCAGATTTTGCCCAAATCTGGCCTTCGTGAAGATCTATTATTTCCTTTGAAATGTATAGTCCAAGTCCAGTTCCCTGAATATCAATATATTCTAGACCATTTCCATACCTCTCTATCTTACCAAATCTAGTAAATAATTTCTCCATTTCTTCTATAGTTAGACCAATTCCAGAATCACTTATTAATAATTCTACAGAATCATCTCTTCTTAGGGACTTGACAGTAATTTTTCCGTTAGGGGGTGTATTTTTTATTGCATTTGACAAAAGATTTATTAATACTTGTTCAATTCTTATTTTGTCAAATTCTAAAAATAGATTATCCATAAGATCAAGTTCTAAATTTAATTTTCTCTTTTTTATGAGGTACATCAACTCTTTCGTGCAATCTCTTATCACTTGACTGAAGTCACTTATATCTTTATTTAATTCGAATTTTTTATATTCTATTCTTGTAATATCAACCAAATTATCAACTAAGTGTTTTAATCTTTTCCCTCCTTTTTCGATCATTTCAAGAAGCTCTTTTGAATCACCCTTAAATTCTTCTACATATAAATCTAAAAGAAGTTCAGCACCTCCACAAACAGAGACTAGGGGGGTTTTAAGTTCATGCGAAACTCTTGATATTAGATCCTTTCTGATCTGATCTAAATCTTTTAATTTTACCAATTCTTCTTCTATAAGAAGATCTGCCTTTCTCTGCTCACTAATATCATTTATAATTGTTTGCAGTAAGATATTATCGCCTAATTTTACTAAAGTAGATTGATATTTAATCCATACCGAACTTCCATCTTTCTTATATAACTCCATCTCTAATGGCGATAAAATTTCACCTTTTAACACTTTTTGGAATCGTTTAAGCAATATTGGCACGTATTCTGGATTAATCGCAGGCAAATTTTTAAATTCAATGCCAATTAAATCGTCTCTACTATAATCAATTAACTTCTCAAGTGCGGGATTACAATAAATAAGTTTTCCATTTTGGTCTATTAAAACAATTGAAAATGGTACAGATTCAATTAAATTCCGATACCTTTCTTCAGATTCTTTTAATTTTCTCTCTGCTATTTTTCTATTAGTAATATCATTAATAAATGCAAATGAACCCTTAAATTCTCCATTTTCATTCAAAATTGGCGCAGCATTTATACTTGTGCTTACCAAAGTACCATCTTTTTTTACAAAGTCAACTTCATAAGTATCTGTCAGACCCTTTTCCCTACGTTCTCGAAAACCTTTAATCAATTCTATCCCTGAATCTTCTAAAAATAAATATAAACTTTTTCTCATCATCTCATCTCTAGTATAACCAAGCATTTCACATATTTTTGGATTAACGAAAATTGTAAGATCAGTATCATCCACCGCCCACACACCTTCTTGAGCATTCTCTACCAAATTCCTGTACTTTGCTTCAGATTTTTTTAATCTCTGCTGTGCTTCTTCTTGTGCTGATATATCCATTAATATAATTTGTATAAACTGATTTTTGCCAATTGTAATCTTTGAAGCTGTAGCATAACACCATATTATCTTACCTATTGTTCGATGAATTGGAAATTCAAAATTTAAAGTCTTTCCGGTGCTTATAATTTCAGTAAATTTTTGGTTAAATAAAGTAATTAGAGGTTTATCTTTCTCATGATAAGACCAAAATTCTCTATAATTTTTACCAATATAATCTTCCAATGTATGGGTTGAAAGTAAATTACTCGTAGCACTATTACAGTCTATTAGATTACCTTCTAGATCGAATAATCCAATCGGGTAAGGAGTTTTATTAAATAATTGATGGTATTTTTGTTCTGATTCTTTTAACATTTTTTCTGTTAAAACGCGAGCAGTAATATCACGAACAATACTTTGGATCAATTGTTTCCCGCTCACATCAATTAAACTTGATGATACCTCGGCCAGAAATATTTTCCCATTTTTCTTATTAAAACTAATTTCAAATCTCACAACTCCTTTTTTTGAAATTTCTTCAAAAGCTTTTTTGGAATTTTCGAACTCCTCTATTGGATGAAGTTCGGGAACTTTTAACCTTAATATCTCTGATCTTGTATACCCAAATTGTTCTAAAGCTTTATGATTAACATCAATGATATTTCCCTCTAAATCATGAAGAAAAATTGCGTCATTTGAATAATGGAAGAGGACACTATATTTTTCTCTAGACTCCATTAATTTTTTTTCCGCTTTTTTACGTTTTGTTATATCTCTTGCTATAATTAAAAATCTTGGTTTTCCATCTTTATCTTTATATATTGATCCACTATTTCCTGTCCATTTATAACTCCCATCTTTATGTCTAATTCTCACCTCTGCAAAAGATTCACCCCTTTCTGTAGCCTCTTTAAAAGTTTGAAGTACTTTTTCACGATCATCTGGATGAATAAAATTGATAGCATTTTTTCCTATAAGTTCTTCCTTTTTATATCCCATTATTTTATTATGCACTTTTTCGTTAACATAGTCAAAATTCATATTCATATTAATGATCGCAATTAAATCCATAGCATTTTCAGATATAAAGCGATACTTTTCTTCAGACTCTCTTGATTCCTGAGTCCTTAGATCCACTAGTTTTCCTAATTCGTGTCTAAATTTTTCTTCTTCTTCTTTTCTCTTAGTGACGTCACGAAATATCCCATAAAAACCGATTTTTTTCCCTTTAGAATCAAATTTTAAATATACAGAAGTCTCACCAATAATTTTTTCTCCAGTTTTATTTTTAAATTGATATTCAAAATCAGTTAAAGGATCACCCGTTTTGTAAACTATGTTAAAACCCTCAAACACATTTTTTCTATGCACTTCATCTGCAATAAATTTATAATTCAAACCAAATAATTCTTCTTTCGAATATCCAGTAATTTTGCATAATGCTTCGTTAAAGTACGTAAAATTACCTTTCAAATCAACTTCAAAGTAGCACTCTTTAATGCTTTCAATTACTTGTACAAATTTATCTTTAGAAAACTCCACTTTTAACTTAACCCGCTATTTTGATATAATTCCTAAAAACACTGATCTTCAGAAGATATGCTAAAACTCTTAAATTGCGTTTCTTCTTTTTATGAAATTAATGAAATAATAAGTATTTATTTTTTATTTAAAAGTAAATATTATCTTTTGTTTAATATTCCTTAATTGTGTTAATAATTTTAATGCCATTGTTAATGAACCAAGTGATATTTACCTAATAGGTTTATTTTTATAAATGATAAGAATTAAAAACTTATCTGCGTTTGATTTCATACAGAATCTGATTTATAACTGTTTTTGATGTATAAATGACAGACTCAAAAAAAGATTATCAAAAAATATTAGGCTCAGTTCAAAAACCAGTAATTGGGGAAGCTGGAGAAACTGGAACTTGGAGTCCAAAAAAACCTATAATCGACTTAACTAAATGCATTCCAGTTAAATCTGGAAAACCTAGCTGCTTTAATTGTTGGCTTTATTGCCCCGAGGCTGTTGTAACAAGAACAATTCCACCACGTATTGATTTAATATATTGTAAGGGTTGCGGAATATGTATGGAAGAATGTCCAGTTAAAGCTATTTCAATGGAGGAGGTAAAATCTGGATGACCGTGATTGGCGAAAAAAAGAATGATATTAATGATAATATAGAAATTTTAACTGGAAATCATGCTGCAGCACATGCTTTTAGACAAGCTCGAGTTGGGGTTATTTCAGCATATCCAATAACACCTCAAAGTCCTGTAGTTGAAAAAATTGCTGAATTTATACATGAAGGAAAACTAAAAGCGAATTTTGTAAAAGTCGAATCAGAACATTCAGCATTAGCAGTGTGTTGTGCTGCTTCTGCTATGGGTTCAAGAGTAGGCACAGCAACGTCGGCTCATGGGTTAGAATTTATGTATGAAATGTTACCTTGGGCAGCAGGAAACAGATTACCAATAATAATTAATCTCGCAACTAGATCACTTGGGGCTCCATGGTCAGTATGGACAGATCATTCTGATTTCATAACAATTAGAGATGTTGGTTGGATTCAATTTATGTGTGAAAATAATCAAGAAATCTACGATACGAATCTTCAAGCATTTAAAATTGCTGAGGATCCTCGTGTATTTCTACCTGCAATAGTTGCCTATGATGGATATATACTAAGTCATACAATGATGCCAGTTAAATTAGAAAACCAAGAGAAAATTGATGGATTTTTACCGCCTCTTAAACATCATATTAACCTGTCAGACATATCACAAGTAAAGGGAATCGATCCAGTAACTACCCCTCATATTATTAAGAGAGCAGAAGGAACAGCCCCAGGTTATTATGAATATAGATATGCTCTTCAAAAATCATTAGAAAATTCAATCGATATCATTAAAGAAGTTCATGATGAATTTGCTAAAATGTTTGGGAGATCTTATGGGAATGGAATTTATAAAACAGTACAAACTGAAGATGCTGATACAATTATTTTTGCAATGGGATCTGTTGCATCTCAAGCTCGCGTTGCTATAAAAAAGCTGAGGTCTGAAGGATTAAAGATTGGATTAGTAAGTCTTAAACTATTTAGACCATATCCATGGGAGGAATTGAAGGAATTTTTCAAAGATAAAGAAAATATTGTAGTTTTTGATAGAGATATTGGGTATGGATATGAGGGTGTTTTATCTTATGAATTAAAATCTGCGTTATATGGTATAAAAAAGCCTCCAAGAATCAAGGGATTCATTGTAGGTTTAGGTGGTAGAGATGTAACAACAGAACATATCATTTCTGGGATTCATAACGCATTGGATCAATTTAAGAAAGGAGTCTTTACTAATAAAACCGAATTTTTAGGATTAAGATTAGAAGAATTAAAAGATTATGACGAATCGACATACTTTAGAGGAGGTTGAGATGATATGGTAAATGTTATGGATCTCCCGGAAGAGGAATTTATTTATCCAGGCACTCGCGCTTGCGCAGGATGTGGGATGGCATTGATATATAGAATTGCGCTTAAAGCTTTAGGATCTAAAACAATTACAACTGTACCAGCATCTTGTCTAACAGTATTACACGGGATGCAGGGATTTTGTTCCACGAAAATTTCTGTTTACCATACACCTTTCGCAACTACCGGAGCTTCAGCATCTGGAATACTAGCTTCATTAGAAGATAAAGGTTTGGCGGATGAAATTACTGTTCTTGCTTTTGCAGGAGACGGAGGTACAACAGATATTGGTATACAAGCTCTAAGTGGTGCAGCAGAAAGAGGAACTAATTTTATTTATGCGTGTTATGATAATGAAGCCTATATGAACACAGGGGTCCAAAGAAGTGGATCAACACCATTAGGGGTTCAAACAACAACAACTCCCGAAGGAAAATTAGGTCATAAAAAAAATATGCCAAAAATTTTAGAAGCTCATGGAATTCCCTATGTGGCTACAGGTAATGCTTCATATCCTCTTGACTTATTTGAAAAATTCAAAAAGGCAAAAGATATAAAAGGCCCAAAATATATTCATATTTTATCACCCTGTCCTCCTGGTTGGGGATATGAACCAAAAGATACAATTATAGTTGGCCGATTAGCAAATGAAACTGGATTCTGGCCTCTTTATGAAGTTGTAAATGGAACATTTGAATTATCAAAATCAAGTAAAAGATTTCTAGACTCATCAAAGCGAAAACCAATCTCGGAATATTTGAAAGTCCAAAAAAGGTTTAAATCTATTGATGAAAAGACGGTAAAAATATATGAAACGTATATTTCTAATATGTGGAAAGAAATACATAAAAGACTTGAAACCACTTAAACCTAAAAAAAATCCTCATTACTACATCTATATTTTTCCTAGTTTAGGTATAAATTATTTTTAGAAAAAATAAAAACTTATTTTAGATATGATAATAAGATAATTAATGCTGAGAACATTCATATATAATGAGTCTAAATCTCAATGGATTGAAGAAGAACATCGTATATTATCATATGACCTCTGTGCTATTTTGGATGAAGAAAAAGAAATCATTTATTTTTGGAGTGGTCCAAAAAGTAATAAAGCAAAATTTCGGAAAGGTTTTAGTCAAATTAAAGAATTGATCTCCACTTTTCCCGATTTAAACATCCAGTTTATTATGACAAAAAAGAATTTTCCGGTTGAAATACAAAATAAACTGGAATTAATAATAGAATCTATAAAAACGGGAAAGGATCAAATTCTTAAATTTAGCAGATTTACAACAATACGTATTTACAGTATTTCAATAATTGTTAGTATAATTTTGCCCATTTTATCGTTTTTAAATTTAATTACATCTTTATTTTGGTCAATATCTAATGAAAATTATCAAGTAACTAATGCGATATACAATATTTGGATTAATAATTCGAAAACTTTGATGATAATTTCACTCATTTTCTTTTCTATTAATATAATATTAGGAATAGTTGAAAATGAAAGTCAAGTTATTATATTTGCATTAATTGGAGTAATTATTTCTGTTGGATTAATATTTTATTTAAACCAAGGGATTTTCTTATTTTTATTTCAAGAGGGATCAACATTAACTAATTACTTAATATATCAAAGAGATCTTTTCATCTTCTTAATGCTAAATTTAAGTGCAATACTGATTTTTGAAATTCCAAATATATATAAATTAATATCTTTTTTCAAAATCTATCGAAAATTCATTTTTTAGCTGAAAAAAGTGTGGAAGTAGCAAATCTTCTTACTAGAATGGATAAAGAAGATCTCAGAATACTTATGGCAATTGAAATTGGAATGAAGAGATCTGAATACGTTACAGTGAATAATATCAAATTTTATTCGAGATATAAGATAGAAGAAACTCTTTATCGGTTGAAAAAAGTTCATAAGCTCGGACTAATAATTAGAGATGCCTCTAAGCATGAAATTGCTTATACTCTTAATTCTAAAGCATACGATTTACTTGCTTTACATACATTAGTTGAAAAAAATATCATTAGTCAATTGGGACCTCTAATTGGCAAAGGTAAAGAATCAGATGTTTATGGTTGTATGGATGATGATGAAAATATTTATGCAGCTAAATTTTATCGAATTGGAAGAACAAGCTTTAAAAATATCAAACAACTTAGAGACATCGTTGGAGAAAGAGCACATCTCTCTTGGCTTTATGTGAATAGACTTGCTGCTAAAAAAGAATACGAAGCTCTTGAAAAAATTCATAAACTCAAGTTAAGCACCCCAAAACCAATAGATTATAATAGAAATATTATTATTATGTCATATCTAAGAGGAAAAGAGTTGGTTTATTTCAAAAGTATTAAAAATCCTATAAAAATTTTCAATAGAATATTAAAACAATATAAAATAATCTTTCAAAAAGCAAAAATGATACATGGTGATTTGGGAGAATTCAATATTGTTATGGACGAGAAAGGTAACATTTTAATAATTGATTGGCTGCAATGGGTTCCAACTAACCACCCTAATGCTAATTTACTTTTAGAAAGAGATCTTAAGAATATATGCACATATTTTCAAAAAAAATTTAAAATTGAAAGTAATATAGATGATATCCTTAGCTCTTTTTATAAAACATGAATTTAAGTTGCGTATTCTTTGAAACTTTTCCTTGAATTATAATATCTTCTAAGTTTTCTTTTTTTATTACTTCTATTTCTTTAATATTCGGTTTTAATATTTTTAATAACATTTCCAATTCTATTTTTTTTTTTAATATTGAAAATTTATAATCAGCATTATTCTTACTTACCCTAAACGATTCTGCGATTCCAATTTTAATATTAGGTAAATTTTGGAAAGAAGTAAGTGAAAAAATTGAATTGAAGATATTCTCTCTGAAAGGTAAATGTTCTATATCTGAAAGTATTAAATTTAAAGCATATTTTTTATGATTATAATTAATGACCTTGGATTTGAATCTTAATAACATATTCCAAGAGATATCTAATGCTACGTAATTACCCTTTCTTTCTCCTTGTTTCTTTATGGATTTTGTAATATATTCAAAAAATAAACCCGTCCCACAACCCATATCTAAAATAATATTTCCATTTGCTACGTAGGTTTTTAATATAATTTCATATTTTTCTTCTTGTATTGCTTTATATCTTATATCATAAAAATCTGATGATGAGTTATATTTTTCGATTATGCCTTTCTTTTTATTTTTATTTTTAGAGTGTTCTTCCACGATGATAACCAAATAAATTTTAGCTCTTGTTTTTAATGTCGTAAGGTTTTAATTCAAAAAATTCTATCTTTAAATTATCTTTTTAATAAATATTATAATAATTTATTTCATATAAGAATTAAAAATGTCAAGTAGAAATAATAATCAACAGAGATCTAAAAATCCTTTACAAATATTACAAAATAGTCAAGGTTCTATGATTTTGCTTAGATTAAAAGATGGAACTGAATACAGGGGACTATTAAAGGAAATTGACGCCTACATGAACATGATTTTAGAAGACGCGACCGAACTTTTAGAAGGGACGCCTGTTGCTAAATATAACGAGATATTTATTCGAGGTAATAATCTCTTATTTATTAAGCCAGACGCTTCTCAAATTACTTAGATATTTTAGGAAAATTTTGTTAGCTACCCCTCATATTTTACATTAGATTTCCTAAACTAGTAAATTTATGATCTAGAATAGCTTTATTAAACCAATAATTTAGGAATTACATCGTTATTTCTTATTATTGCATAAGATGCCGGATTTGGACTATAAGTTCCTCGATAATTTGCTGATGAAAATATTGATAATAATCTATTATTAAAAAACCATCGATACCCCTCAGGAAAACATTCATGTGCTCTAATTAGGTATTTGAGATCGTTATATTTCATGAAATTCTCAAAAACATCATCTCCGAAAAATTTAATCCCTGGGCCTCTAAAACTGTCTGAAAATCCTTCTAATCCAGATTTAGGGTCGTTCCACATAATTTGATAAATACCTTGTCCACTCAAATTGTATATTTCTCTAAAATTCTTGCATTTCTGACCTTGTAGTTTCTTTAAAATACCAATATCTTCTGGAATCCCTCCATGTAAACATATTACTTCTCGATTAACTAATGCACATATCGGTAATACATTATAGATACTTAAAATTTCACTGAATTTGCTGCGGTCATCGAATCTTGAAATAAAATCTTCAAAGAAACCGTAATATTCATTTATTTCTAAAGTTTCATGATTTCCTCTTAATAAATAATATTTTGAAGGGTAAAGAATCTTCAACGATAAAGCAATTAATAAACATTCAAATTGCTTTGGGCCACGATCAACAATATCCCCTAAAAAAACGACGATTTTCGGGTTATTAAGATTAACAATTTCAATTAATCTTGTTAAAGTCTCCAAATTTCCATGAATATCCCCTATTACATAAACATCTTCATCAATTTCTTTAAGACTAAACTCTAAGAGTAAATTTTCCTGTTCTAAAATATTTTTAACTGTCTTTAAGATATTTGAAATAATATCAAATTTTAGAGTAGAAATTTTCTGCGGTTGGCTTATTAAATCATATAAAACTGAATTTTCAATTAAATTCAAAATTGATCTAATTGTTTTCCTTTAATTATCTTTTTAATAACTCTATTATTTTTATTATAGTTTCTTTTATTTTTATAAATAAAGGAATTTAAAATAAAAAGTCAAATTTCAATGGAAGATTCGTTAAATCAAAAGGTAGTAAATTATATTGAGAGACACATTGAGAGTTTTGAAAATGAAAAGTTTCTCGAAAAAAATAAGAATCGGAATCTTGGAATAATCTATACTCCAAGCAAAGTAGTAGATTACATAATATCTAATATCTTTAGAATCTATTTTGAAAGATATATATCTTTTAATAAAGAAACTAAAGATGAACCAAATGTAAAAGAAATTTTTTTATCAGCAATTAAAAATCAGAAGACTAAACAGAATTTAATTAAAATAATTAAAAATTTAAGGATACTAGATCCGTCTTGTGGCTCTGGGAGATTTTTAATATCAGTAGCTGAAAAACTATATCAATTATACAGAATATTAGAGCCAAATCTCTCTGATTTTGAAATAAAAAAAGCAATAATTGAAAAAAATCTTTATGGTATTGAAATCGAACACTCTGCTATTATTATCTCAAAACTGAGGTTAATTAAATGGTTTCTCTCTTTTAATGAAAACAATGTCAAATTTAAAACTTTTAACCTAGAGAGTTTAAATCTCAAAAATATTGACCAAATCGTTCAGAAATTAGATTTATGTTTCAATTTTTTTAACCTAGATTTTCTTTTAGAATTTAGCTCTGATAAATTCGATATAATAATTGGTAATCCACCTTATGTGGAAAATAAAAAGATTAAGAATGTTGAATTTAAGAAAAAATTAACCAAGAGATTTAAATCAGCTTATCGTTTATTTGATCTTTCTGTAATTTTTATTGAAAGATCTTTAGAATTATTGGCAGATGACGGTTATATCTCATTTATATTACCTAATAAATTCTTATCTGCTGATTATGGTATCAAAATAAGGTTATTATTATTAAATGAATCAGAAATTAAAGAAATTGTAAATATATCGTCTCTACCTATATTTCAAAATACAGCTACATATCCTATTATTTTATCACTAAAAAAAGCTAAGTATAGTGAGGAACAAGAGGTAAAAATTAAAATTTTCAATAATATGAATGATTTAATTGAAAATAATAGAATTAAGACTATAAAATTTCATCAAAAATTAATTAAAAAATTACCTTCTAAAGTAATACCAATCTCAGGAAATATTGAATTAATAACATATTTATTTAGAAACTTTAAAACCTTAGCTGAATCATTTAAAGATTTAAAAATTATATATCGACCGTTTGGTTTTTTAAAATATAGCAAACATTTTGATAATGTCAGTGATGAACGGCGATCTGATAATGATTTGTTATTAATTGGAACGGGAAACGTAGAAAAATATTATGTAAAATTTAATAAAAGAATAAAGATTGCTAAGAGAGATCTTAAAATCGCATATTTTAATTATAATCCTACTTTTAAACTCATTTGGCAAGATTTTAAAAATGAAAAAATAATTTTTAGAGAAATTGCTAAAGATCTAACATGTGTCTATGATCCAGGAATCTTTACTAATATAACTGGCTTATATCTCGTGAGAATTCCTTCGATTGATACTGAGAAACTATATTGTCTCTTAACATTATTAAACTCTAAATTATTAGATACCGTCTTTAAAACATTATTTAGTTCTCTGCACATGGCGGGGGGTTACTTAAGATTTAACGGTAGTTTTGTAAAAAGATTGCCAGTACCACAAAAATTTCCTCCTACTATATCAAAATGTGGAAAAATTATACAAATTTTGTCTCAATTGTATTATGATCTAAATTCTGACTTTATCTATAAAAACTCAGAGCTAGAGTATTTAAAAAAGAACTATCAAATAGAAATTGAAAAATTTTTGCGATTTTTTTTAAATTTAAGTAATGCTTTAGTAAACCTACTTTATTTAGATGAGTTTTATTTAGAATCCAATAAGAATTTCAATAGTATAAGAGAATTCTTATACTTAAAAGTAGATTTGGTTCGTATTCAATTTAAATATCTCCTGCCTCGATATCAGATAAATAAGTATAGAACTTATTCAATAGAAGAATTGAAGGTTGTTTTAGATGATATTGAGAATTTTTTCAATACAATACACGAAAATAAACTTCTCTTGGATCAAATTGATCAGATCCTATATGAAGATTTATCCTAAAGGAGTCTTCTCATTAGTTATTTCATATTTAAGATTAGATAATACAGATGATTTTTGATACTATTTACTTTAAATGTAATAAAATTAAATTTTAGTAAATATTATATATTAAAAAACTTCAAATGTAAGAATATATGTTTAATATAAGTGAATAACATGGCTAAAAAAAAGAGTGCTCCTGTTGAAGATGAAGATTTAGAAATTCCATCAGGAAAGGTAGATGAGGATGGAGATGAGATTTTAGAATTGGAAGATTGGAAAGATAACCTAGAAGAGGATATAGATTATGATCTGAGTAAAGTTAAAGACGATATGCTGGTAGATGAGACAGAAGAAGAATCTTTTGGTTATGAGGTAAATGAAGTTGAAGCCCTTTTGCGAAAAGCAAAATGCAATCCATGTCCGGGGAGTTCTAGCAAACGAGATTGCAAAGTAAGAGATGATTTTGGATGTCCTCCAGATAAAGCTAAAAAATAACAATCAATATAACACATAATTTTAAAAAATAGACAAGCTCCAAAAAGAAATTTCATAAATTTTTTCTATTTAATTAATATTTTTATTTCTATACCAATTCTATCTTATAGTAATTCAATACATAGGTTTCTTAATATCATTTATCGTTGTGAAAACTTTTGATATCAAATACTCAAAAACGCATAATCTTAGCGGTAATTGACCTTTTATTTAGCTGGTATATTTGGGAAGTAAATATATGGTTAGGAAATCCATGCTATACAACAGCCTTCTCCAGCTGTTTTACATTATCTTTAACAACATTTTTAATTGTTTATACTCCCTTCGAGATTTATTGGTCTTTTAGAGATCTCTGGTTTGATCGGTGGAGAAAACTTTTTCTCAAGGATTTAGAGGTTTCAAATATAAAAATTAATGTTTCTGATGGATTTTTATCTGCAAATTTGGTAAAACATCGAGAACAAACCAAAATTGATTCAAAAAAAGCTATAATTATAGTTTGTCATGGTTTTTCTGACACAAAGGAAACACTTCAGTATTATTATTTTCCATTGGCGTATCAAGGTTATGATATATTAGCATATGATGCTAGAGGTACAGGAAAATCTAAAAAAACCGGAAAAAGAAGTGAATTTTTAAAAAGAATTGAAGACTTTAAAAAAATAATTGAATGGGTTAAAAATCAAGAAGAATTTTCCAGTATGAAAATTTATTGTATCGGTTTTAGCATAGGAGCTATTACAGTCTTAAGTGGAGGGATTTTAGATAAAAAAATTGAAAAAATTATTGCAATTTCTTCAATGTCTTCTTATAAACAAAATATTTCTAAATATAATCCTATAATTATGTTAAGTTATTTATTAAAAGGAGTAAAATTATTTCCAAATGAGGAAGAAAATAATCGTTTATCACCTTTTCTACTGATAAAAAATGCAAAAAAAGAGTTGACAATCGAAGAATGGAAAAAAGTTTCTAATAAAGTTATGCTAATTCATTGTAAAAACGATAGAGTAATAAAATTCAAAAATTTTAAAGAAAATAAGAGGATCTTGGAATCTCAGGACAAGAATATACTTATATTAAAGAAAGGTGGACACTCACTGAAGAAAAACGAATGTATCTTGGTTGGAGCAACTCTCAATTTCTTAAATTCATAAATTGTTCTTTTCTTTTCCATAATACCAAAATTGATTAGTTAAATTCTCAACGATCTAAATATAATTAATATAACGTAATCATTTCCTTAATTGTCTCAAGTGCTAATTCAATACTCATATTTATAAGGTGGAGTTTTTCTTCATAATATTTCTTATCCAATTTTGATTATACATAAATGAAATTTTATTAAATTTTATTTTCGTATTTTCCTGCGAGTGATATTTCAGATACAATCCCTTGGAAATTATCATGATCTGATGCAAGATATCGTAGTACTTTAGAAAATTTTATAAGAAGTTAAATTTGATTGACATTTGTCGGTAAAACCCTAAAATATTCTATTTAAAAACACAATAGTTATAAATAAAGGGTACAAATAAATATAAATAAAATTCCCCCAATCAATTATAAGTAGCATAAATATTTTTCCAATATTAGTAAGAAAATTTTCTATTAAATATATTATAGAGTGAGCAAATTGTCAAAAATAGGATTAAGTTTAAGTATGATTGGTGGTATTCTGTTCTTTACTTTAACTTATTTTTTTGCTAGACATTATTATTTCATGTGGTCGTTGGGTGGGGATTTTGAACTAGTTTTTCTTTTTTATCTATTCATTAATGTGGGTGCTATAGTTGGAGCAATTTTAGGATTTATAGGGAAAAGAATTGGTTATTATTTATGTTTCCTGATTGGAATCAGTTTTCCTCTGTTGGGGTTTTATTTATCTGGTCCATATTTTTTTATTTATTTTTTTGAAGGTTTTATTGATGCATTTTACATTTATATCCCATGGTCGATATTATTTATTGGTGGTATTACCGGTATTATAGAATGGCGATTAGAATTAAGAAAAATGTTTTTCCTTAGTAAATATTCTATAATTTATTGATTCTTTAAAGATTTTCTGAATGTTCGAACCTTACTAAGTGTATGAGAAAATATACAAATACATATAGAACTGGCAATAAAGTTAGAGATGAACAATAATAAAGTATAGAAATAAGTTAATTTATCGTATGGATAAATATTAGTCATAATATATCGTAAAACTGGAAATGTGAACATTATTGATGATGCGAAAAAGGAGAAACCAATACTACTAAGAACACTTAAAAAAATTGCACTTTTTTTAGTTAAAATTAATCCTAACCACCTTATATCATTATTTTCTTTTTTTTCCATAGCTTTAATTTCACCCACGCTTCTTATTTTATTATTTCATTCTTTATTATTTAATTTTTTTGATAACTTTATAAATTGATATAAAAAAACTCTATCTGGAAAACAGCATAGAATGCTCGATTTATTAAAATAACAAAAATGTGTTCATAATACATATCAGATTACCAAAACAACCTATTAATAATTTGAATAATCTGAAATAGAGTTAGAGATAAGCTGTAAAATGCTTCTAATCATAGGTTAGGAATGAGAAAAAACCATTATATTATGAACAATTTAAAATCCATCGAAAAATTGGCTGAAGCCTAAAAATCTCAAAACAATGCTAAAGATTATAGTCTTTCTGTTTAATATTTTCTTATGATTAAAATAACTAAGGAATCTTAACAAACTATGCTGTCTACCATTAAAAATATAAATCTACTGATAATCATATTCATTAAGTAAGATAATTAAAAAATGTTTAAGATGAATAAGAAGATTATAGGAATCATCAATATTATTTTTGGAAGCTATCTATTAATAGGAAATACTTTAATGTCAATTCTATTTAACTATGCCGGTCCAATTGGGTTTGATGTTCCGATTAGTCCAGCAGATTATTGACTTAATTGGTGGAATAATTATGTATTAGTAACTGTAATAATTGCTATCGCTGGATTAATATTAACTATACTAGGTATAAGGATTCTTATTAGAAACAGTAATAGGACAATGATAATTAAAGAATCGAACCAAATTCACTAATTCATTATTATTATTTACTTATCTAAAATTTTTAATAAGCTACTCACAACAAATATTTTAAAATGTCTTATTCTTATTCTCTATTTGCATATAGAAGATTATATAAGACATTTTTATATAAACAGTCTGGTATTCAATTCTAATCTTCTAAAGTATTATCTTATAATTTCAAGTAATCATAAGTGATTCATAAGATCATATCCCAATTCGAAAAATTCATTATTTTATGATAGTTATTACAGATATAAGCAAACAATGTACAACCTATACAGGACATATTTACAAAATCATCTTTTGTTAAGTTTAATAGCCGACAATTTTTGTCCGAAAAACCTATGCCACGTTCAACTTCAATTTGGCCATCATAACCAGATAAATTAACTACAAATTCTTGCTTATTTAGCTTTTTTTTATTTGTAAATTCTTCTCGCGCAATTCTAGCTAAACCTCCAATAGGGATTACTTTACCCTCTCTTTGAGCTAAGTAAATCCGTAAATCAAAAGTGCGGCGCCCCTCCTTCCATTTTATAATAGTAAAGTCAGCCATCTCCTGGATGGTGTACGGGAAAGGATCACGGTTTTTATTGAATTTAACAAAAAATTCCTTTTTACTTTCTTCAACAAAATTTTTAATATCAAGAGGATCTTCATCCTTAGAAACGGGAATGACTCCAGCTCCTCCAGAACCCCCACTAGGTTTAATAATAAAAGATTTCTTATATTCCTTTATGAGATGTATAAGCTTTTTTATTAAATCCTTCTCAGTATAAGCTTTCGTAAATAAAAGATATCTAAGATTATACTTTTTGAGAATATCTTTACTAAAGAAGCTTGCTAAATATGTTAAAGATTTATCATCAGTAACTTTAAATATAGGATTCACCAAAATTGAATTTATTTTATGGAAATCTTTTTTAATTAATTTTGAGAAATTTTTATTCTTGAAACGTCTTGTAATGCCATCTCCTATTAAAACACCAACCTCTTCCCCCTTATATTTAATCCAATTATTAGAAAATGAAAGAGATGTGGATAACTGTCTATAATCAGCGATTAAAAAAACGATTTCGGCTTTAAAGTTTTTATCGTAATTATCTGTATTAAAAATTTTTACAGAATGTCCATTAGCTTTAAGTTTTTTTCTAAAATATTCTATCATTATTACTTTTTCATGAATTAATCCATCATCAACAGTTACTCCAACAAGTATAATCACTTTATTGATATTTCTCTTATTTCTTTTTAATGCTTGATTAATAGCTTCTAAATATCCATCATATAAAAAAGCTTGTTGTTTTTCGGTAAGAATTGAAAGACCTCGGTGAGATCCTCCATTGGTTTCTAAAAGAAAAAACTTTTTCCCTTTGGGTTCATCAGATACCATGAAATCAATACTACCCGCATAAAATGAGTCAGTACAATCCAAAATATTATCCTTGCTTTTTTTCATCTTTTCTAAAGCTCTATTCCTTACTTCATCAGTAAAGCTATCTTCCTGAGAAGTCCTTAAATCGACAAAAGATACTAAATCTAATCCTAAAGATTTTCCTAAATTGATTAATTCTAAATCTGAATCTGATATTTTTGAAGACATTAATTTTAGAAA
>Ga0307378_10001346_pt1 | contig 40236 bp, 31 predicted proteins | sample UN1MG_FD_202238 | JGI IMG/M metagenome (GOLD analysis project Ga0307378, IMG submission 202238) | Soil microbial communities from Risofladan, Vaasa, Finland - UN-1 | ecosystem: Environmental > Terrestrial > Soil > Coastal area > Acid sulfate soil | place: Finland: Risofladan, Vaasa | collected...
ATACACCTTCAAGCAGTACGCTGTATGAGAGAAATGTCGAATCGGTTGTCCACCCCGAATACTTAGCACGGGTTCTGGCGATTCGCCACGCCGTCGGCGACTGGGACAGCTACGGTTACAACCGAGGCAAGAACAACTACTTCTACTACGCCCTGCCGGAGGGCAAGTGGTACCTGCTGCCATGGGACATTGACTTTACACTCGGATCGGGTGATGGAACTAACACCGACCTGTTCTCCATGAACACAGGCCAGTTCCCGGAGGTCAATCAGTTTATAAACTACCCCAAATACCAGCGGATGTACCTGCAGGCGTTCGCGGAGCTGGTGAACGGCCCCTGGCAAACCTCGTACGGGACAGCCAATCCGCCGACTGAGTTCGATAAGTTTCTGGATGATGCGGCGAACGCTTTGATCGCCGACGGCCAAGGCAGCGGCCGAAGGGACGCCATCAAACGGTTCGTGCGAGATCGCCGATCCTATATCCTAATGCAGATTCCGTCTCTGACCTTTGAGATAACGACCAACAGCGGCGTCGATTTCTTTACATCGGCATCGACGGTAACGATAAAGGGTGTCGCCCCGATAGAAGTAGCGGGGATTTCGGTCAACGGCATGTCCTTACCGGTAGAATTCTCGGGCAGCAGCGTGTTCGAAGTGGATGTCGAAATCGCAGAAGGCCTGAATCAGCTCAATCTTCAGGGATTAAACGGTGTTGGAAATCCCGTAACCGGTGCGACGGATTCGATTACGATAACCCGCATCATGCCTTCTGTGATTACCTCGGTAACACCGAATCAGGTGTATAACGATGGTACGGCACAGTTCACGATAAACGGAGGCGGCTTTGAGCCGGGATCGATGACCTCCGTGGCACTGACTCTTGCTTCGGAAGAGATAGGCTTTGACGCTCTCTACGTCCAGAGCGATCAGGCGTTTGACCGGATTGACGCGGCGACATTGTTGCTGGACGATCCGGGCCGCGGCGTTGGCAATCCTATCCATGTGGTTCATGAATGGATCAACCTCTGGAATACCGGTGGTCGCGGAGTATTCACCTCCAATGAACAAAGGTTTACGCCGCCGTTCCAAAGGAGTGCCGAAAACTTCGCGGTCAGATTTACAGGTTATATTTTCGTTCCTTCTCCGGGAGTGCGGTACTTCGGCGTGAATTGTGACGACGGATTCAGCTTGTGGATAGACGGTCAACTCGTCGGGGAATATGCGGATTCCCATAATCCGGCGACGAGTGATGTTCTGCAAAATCGAACCGACGGTACGATGACCTTCGACTTTCCGGCGGCGGGCAGTTACTATTTAGTTCTCGACTACTATGAAAATGGCGGGGGAGAAGAGATCGAGTTCTTCCAGACCAACTCGGCCGGCGGGGATCGGCGGTTGATTAACATCGACTCCGAGCTGGTCGTCTTCCGGGACAACGACACGAGAATTGACGCTACCGACGTTGTGGTTGTGGACGAGAACATAATCACCTGCCAGGTCGATCTTACAGGCGCCGAGCCCGGGGCATGGAATGTGGTTGTAACGCCTGAGTATGGTGACGCCGCAAAGGGCGAACTGCCCGGTGCGGTGCAGATTAGCAGTCAATAGAGTTGTACGGCGGATTATACTTACGTCAACCAGGCCGCTAAAATCAAGGCTTGTCGCGTATAGAAATATTGTTTTATTTCTAAGGGGCTTTAATTACTTTCTGTTCTTCGAAGACTTTGCCGGTCATGTAATCTGTGAAGGTTACCTTGACCGTTAATGATTCTTCCTGACTCTCGACTATGTCGGTTACGTCGAATGTCAATCTGTAGTTGATGGTTACTATCGTTGCGAACCAGAGCTCTTTCAGCTCACTCGCCTCTACTTTCCACTGGCCGAGCATTGCCTGGCCGTTGGTTTTGTTCAGGTCCCATAGCTGAACGTCCACGGTGCCGGTGGCCTTTATCGTGTCGCCCTGCTCATCGGCCGGCTGTATATAGACAATCAGCTTTTCCTTCTTACCATCATTGTCTTTATCGAAGAAGCCTGTATATCTGCCGATTTTGACTGTCTCAAGACGATTGAGGTTTTCGAGCCTGACATTCTCCGGCAGGCCCGACAGGACCTGTATTCGGTCTTTCAATTGTTTGTTCTCGGTATTGGACTGTTCGATTTGCTTCTGGAGTTGTGTGTTTTCCTGCGTAAGCTGCTCAATTTTCGCGGCCGGCGATTCTTTGTCATTAGGAGTTGCACAGCCTGTGACCAGAAGGAGAAAAATCAAAAAACAAAATGCAAAGTGCAAAATTAACGAAGTCATTGTCGCTTTGCGATGATTCGGAAATTTTGATTTTTTATATTTGATTTTTGATATTAGGCATTGGGCATTCATTATTCTTACTCCGGCTCCTCGTCCCTGACGATTTCGGGCGCCTTTTGCAGTATCCTGTCGGCCAAACCGTATTCGATCGCTTCGGCAGCGTCAAGCCAGAGATTCCGGTCACAGTCTTTCTCGACTTTCTCGGTGCTTTGGCCTGTATGATTAGCCAATATGTCATAAAGGCGGGCGCGCAGCCGTAATATTTCTTTCGCTTCTATATCCAGGTCGGTAGCCGGTCCGATCAATTGTCCTGAGATCAGCGGCTGGTGAAGAAGAACCCGGTTGCTGGCCAGCAGGAACCGCTTGCCTGCATGACCGCCGGCCAACAATACCGCCGCCATGCTTGCTGCCTGCCCGACGCAATAAGTCGCAACCTCGCAGCGCAAAAACTGCATCGTATCATAGATGGCAAGCCCCGCCGTGATTGCGCCGCCGGGTGAATTGATGTAAAAATGAATGTCCTTCTTGGCATCTTCATTGCTCAGGAAGAGCATCTGGGCGATTATTAAATTAGCAGTAGCATCATCAATCGGCCCGCCGAGGAAGATGATTCTGTCTTTTAACAATCTTGAATAAATGTCGTAGGCACGTTCCGTTCGGCCACTTTTCTCAATGACTATTGGCACCAGATACTGATTTATGCTCATGTTTTGTTTCCCCGTATTGCGTTTTTACTTCTTTTCTTTCTCGTCTTTGTTTCCTTTATCATCTTCTTTTAGCACCTCATCGATAAGGCCGTATTCGTGAGCTTCTTCGGCAGTCATATACCTGTCTCTTTCAGTCTCCGAGGCGATTTTTTCGACCGGCTGGCCGGTATGAATTGCGAGCAGTTCATTGATCATGGCTTTAGCCTTGAGAATCTCTTCTGCCTGTATCTTGATATCGGCCGCCTGGCCGCTAACTCCGCCCCATGGCTGGTGCAGCATGACTTTGGCGTGGGGAAGTGCGTACCGTTTGCCTTTTGTTCCGGCTGCCAGTATTATTGCGGCTCCGGATTGAGCCCTGCCGATGCAATAGGTCGCAATCGGAGAGCTGACAAACCGCATAGTATCGTAAATTGCCATGGTATCGTCCACGCTGCCGCCGGGAGAGTTAATGTACAGGCTGATTTCGCTGCTGCGCTTCAGGTTGTCAAGGTACAGCATTTTCATGATGACTTCGGCCGCTCTTTGATATGATATTTCCCCTATCAGAAAGACGATGCGGTTTTCCAGCAGCATATCGTCAAGGCTCATCTGGCGATAGCGTTGATACTGGCCCTGTTGATTGTAAACGTCCATATTTGTGGTCTCCATTTTGCAATGATTAGCGAAGTGGAATCCGTTCGTAATATGTTGTGCTCGATGCTCGATAGACATTCATTACTCCCTTAACTTAGCCGACATTATGAATTTTCAGGATTGTTTTTCCTCAGGTTCGGCTGATTTTTTAGCTACTTTTTTAGTGGCTTTTTTTGCTGGTTTCTTGGCTTTTTTGGCTTTTTTAGCTTTCTCAGGCTTTTTCTCGGTTATTACCGCTGTTTCGAGCAGTTTAGCAATGCATTTATCCTGGCGTACCTCCAAAGTTAGCTGAACTAACGAGCCGTTGCGTTCCATATCTTCTCTCATTTTTTCAGGCCGTTGTCCCCTTTGCATGGCTAATTGAGCGATATGGCCGTTGATTTCTTCTTTGCTCACGTCAATCTCGAGCTTATCGGCAATTTTATCCATAATGAAGAAAGTTTTTACCTGTTGTTCGGCCTGTTGTTCACTGCCGGCCTGAAGCTGCTCAATCTGCTCGCCGATTTGCTCGCGGGACAGTCCCCGCATGAGCAAGTTCGTATATTGTCTTTGCAGTACACTATTCGCCTGCTCGGCAACAACATTCACCGGCAGGTCTAAATCGGTTTTATCGAGCAGATACTCGAAAATCTGCTCGGTCATCTCCGTTCGCCCTTGTGTTTCCAGTCGACCATGGAGGGTATCATGAATTTTTTCCCGCAGCTCGTCTTTATCTTCGACGCCGTACCGCTTTAGGAGGTTTTCGTCCAGCTCAGCAGGTTTTAGCCATTTGACATCTTTGATGCTTATCTGGATATCCACCTTTTTGCCGCGATATTCTTCTCTGAAAAAAGTTTTAGGCACTTCTACGCTCGTTTCTTTGGTTTCTCCCGCCTTGGCACCGACCAGCAGTTCGTCGAGTTTCTCAACGGGGATTGCACCGACAAAACCGTTCTGTCTTACATATATCTCGATGTTGTCCAGCTTCTCATCTTCTTCAATTCCCTCGATTTTAAGAACCGCATCGGCAATGATCTGGTCTTCAAGCTCGACGGAGCCTTCTTCTCGCGGCGTCCATACACCCGACCATCTCTGCATCTGCTCAATCTCTCTGTCGATTTGCTCGTCCGTTACTTCGAGTTTTGTCCTGGTGACTGGAATACCTTCGAGTTGCGGCAGGTCGAATTCGGGGCGTACTTCGATCTCGAAATCAAACGTCAGAGAGCCTTCGGTCGGCAGTTCTATTTTTTCAAAGTCAATGTCCGGCTCGCCGATGGTTTGCAGCTTGTTGTCCTCAATCGCCGACTTGCTCGCGTCTGACAACAAAGTTAATTTTATTTGCTCTGTTGTCTCCTTGCCGAATCTCTTCTCCAGGAGCCGGCGGGGTGCTCGACCTTTTCTAAAGCCCGGAACAAGAGCTTCTTTACCCAACTCCACATATTGTTTGTCTATGGCCTTGTTGATTTTCTCCTGAACTATCTCTATGGTGACTTTCTTTTTGCAGGGGCCTGCTTCTTCGATGGTCACTATATTTTTCAGTTCCGGGGCTTCTTCTTCTTTCTGTGCTTCGGGTTGCTCTGATTCCTTCAGCTCAGTAGCTTCTTCTTCCTTCAGTGCTTCGGGTTGTTCCGATTCCTTCAGCTCAGTAGTTTCTTCTTCCTTCTGTGCTTCGGATTTTTCTTCGTCAGCCATTTACATGCTCCCAACGGTTTTGTAAAACCTTTAATCAATAAACAAAAAAGGCATCAGGGAAACAATTCCCTTAGCCCGGTCTTCGCGATTTTCAATCCCGCGCCGATCAGCAACATAAACTCATACCTGACAGGTGCCGGACCTCAACGTATCGGGGACCAACGCCAAACTACATTTAGCCGGTGACTCACCGATACTATTTAGCCGTTGGTATTTAGTAAAAGAGGGTTTAATCCAACTTCAGTCGTGTAAAACCGCTCAAACGACTAAATACTATCGGCCAACAACTATAACAAAGCGGGTGATGAGATTTGAACTCACGACATTCACGTTGGCAACGTGACGCTCTACCACTGAGCTACACCCGCATATTCGTATCTCGTAGTTTTTAACTCCTGTTCCATGTTTTCTCTACGATTAACGCGATACTATTTGCGAATTATAGTTTTTTTTGTCGTTGTTGCAAGGCATTTTTTTATAAATAATTTTGATTTAATTAGGCAGAAAAATCGCCAAATAATGATAGACAACCTGTTAAATACGTACAATCTCCAACTACTGCCGTATGCGAAAACCGCCCTTGGTCAATCTAAAAAAGCCATTTTTAAAAGAAGATTAGTTGCAATTGGCTTATATTTCTGTGGTATAATACCCACCTCTGAGACCCGAGATATTACAATATTGTTCGAGTAAAATTAATTTCAGAAAAGATTGTTAAGAAAATGATTGAAGAATACCCTGAGACAAGCAGGACACGGATTTATGTACTTCTGTTTTTGTTGATACTGCTTGGGGGGTTAGCAGTTTTTTTTGCCATTAATACAACAACGGAACCGAATACCGTTGTGGCTGAGCAGGGCAACAAGGCTGATGCCAACCAGCCGCTTACCGAGCCGAACCAGCCATTATTTGACCCTAACCAGCCTCCTGCCGAGCCAAACCAGCCGCCCGGCCGGGAGAAGGAAGATCCTAACGATAAGAAAGTGCTGCGTCCTGTCCACAAACACCCGGCTTTTACCGAACGGGTCATAGAACGGGCAAGGATGGTCAACTGGCAAATCGAGGCTCGGACCGTCAAGGATCCCAACGTCCTGTCGGCGATGAGAACTGTGCCGCGGCATGTTTTTGTCCGTTCGACGGAGCAACGCTCCGCTTATAACGACAATCCGCTGCCCATAGATTATGAGCAAACTATCAGTCAGCCGTATATCGTGGCCTTTATGACTGATGTTCTAAAGCTTACTCGCAAATCCAAAGTTCTGGAGATCGGAACCGGCTCGGGCTATCAGGCCGCTGTGTGCGCTGAGATCGCACAGCAGGTTTATACCATCGAAATCGTCGAAGAACTTGCCAAAAGCGCCAAAGAGCGCCTCAAGGAACTGGGCTACCGGAATGTATTCGTCAAAGCCGGCGACGGTTATTTCGGCTGGCCGGAGCATGCCCCGTTCGATGCGATAATCGGCACGGCCGCCGCCGGACGTATCCCTGAGCCGCTGATCGAGCAGCTAAAGCCGGGCGGACGAATGATCCTGCCATACGGAACTCCGGGTGGATTTCAGTATCTGGTCCTGCTTACCAAAGACAAAGATGGCAATGTTCAGAAGAAAAATGTCATGCCGGTGCGATTTGTCCCCATGACGGGGCAAGTGCAAAAACCCGAAGAAGAATCCGAAGAATAGCTGCTCCGTGGAGTACGATTCAGCAGGTCAGATGCAATGCGCCGGCGACGTTTTCGCCTTTCCCGGATAATTCATTGAACCTCGCAACGGCCTTATTTGTATTCGCAGTGAACAGTTCGATTCCGTGTTCCTGTAGAACCTGACTTAGATATTCCGAAATCTTCATCAGCCCCGATGCCCCGCAGCCGACTACCAAAATCGAGGGGTTAGCTGCGATTACAGTCTGCAAATCTTCGACGGCTAACAAATGCCCCTGCTTTCTTCGCCAATGAGCCTGTACGGAATTGCCGAGGATTAAGCAGTCGCTGTTATACGCTGTCCCGTCAATTACGATTTTTCCAAACTGATATGAATCGATATACATCGCCGTATCTTTGACTCAATGAAAAGACCGAATATGCTTTTTAAGACTACACCCAGATGAGCTTACGACTCATAGCAGGGAAATACAAGAGAAAACATCTCATAACCTGCCGCATAACGGTATTATCCTCTTCGGACTTGCTTCTGAGGGAAAATTATCGTATCTTATAAGCTGACCATCAGGTAGCAGGGCAACTGAGACATTACGCCGGAAATTATGAGAGGATAAGGAATGGCCCTCAATAAAAGCAAAGAATGTGAAGGGCAAAGCAGCGAAGCAGAACTTTGCCCTAACTGCGGCGCACCGGCCAAAGGCCGCATGGCCAAAAAGCGGAAGAAATGGCACGAGAGAACGTCAGTTACTTTATGCGTGGCGGCCGGGCTGATTATCGCGGGTTTTGGATTTATCCACGTAATCACAGGCGTGGTTTCCCCTTTCGACCTGCCGTTTGATATCGTTCTCAAAGAATCCTTCGGCTATCGTGAAACATTCATAAACGCCCGGAAAATAATATCACTTCCATACAACGCAGCGAAAATCAAGTATCCGCTCAGTTGCAAAGCTCTCCAGAGCAGGAACTATATCGAGTCCGGCGGCGTTTTTGAGACAAGAATGACCCGTCACTTGCGGGAGAATATGAAAACATGGCAGGCGGAATTCGAAAGAGCGCTGAATAAGCCGGAGCGGCAATGGCAGGACAAGCTGCTGGGGCAAACTCCGGGCATTGAGATAGATCCCGAGGGTCCCAATGCCTACAACAATCGGGGAATCGCTTCGGCCAGAGAAGGTCAGTATGAAACAGCAATCGCCCAGTTCACAAGAGCCTTCCAGAGAAATCCGGTATTTGCCGAAGCCTATTACAATCGAGGGCTTGTTGACCTCGCAATAGGCCAGTTAGGCCAGGCAATCTCCGACTTTACCAAAGCCGTGGAGATAAAGCCGGAATTTATTGAAGGCTACAAAATCCGGGGCCCAATTTACATGGCGATGAACCAGTACGAACAGGCAATCTCCGACTTCACGAAGGTGATTGAGCACGATCCGGATTCCGCCGAAACCTACTTCAGGCGGTCTCTCGCCTGCTATGCAAACGGCTGGTACGACAAAGCATGGCAGGATGTGCACAAGATACAGAGTCTCGGCATGTCTGTATCTGCGGAATTTCTGACGCTCCTCCGCGCAGCTTCAGGAAAGCAAAGATGAATTGAAGCACAGCAGCTTTTGCCTGATGGGTGCCCAGACATCTCCTGCTTCTTTCTGGTGAACAATAACCAGCATTAACGAGACGTTGGGCGAAGATATACCCAAACGCTGGTACGACCCTCTCGATAAGAATTGATATACGCTGCGTAGAACGCTGTAACCGAACGACTTTGAATAGAATCCATACGGTATCTGTGAACGGAATAGCGGGCCATGATGAGAATCTGCAATCATCATGCTAACTGTCTTCCGCGGCATAAAGTCATGCCGTATCTCTGAGCCTTAATCGGACACAAACGATATCAAAGGTTTGCGCTCTCAACTGTCCTCAGCGAGGACTCCGGAGGGATTGAGTATCCTGCTTTGCTTCCTGGCGAAACTGCCAAGAGTTCGAGGATGGCTCAATTCGGGCTCTTCAATGACCTGGCCATTTCCAGTTATTTCTTGCCGGAGTTGTTCGTTGGCTGCTTTCAGTTTGGCGAATTGCTGCTCAAGGCACTCCTCGGCCTGTTTATACTTGGCGGTTTCCTGCTGGAGCTGTTCGATTAGTTTCTGATAGTTCTTCCACTTTTTTGTGGTTTCCTTCCATCGCTTCTGGCTTCCATTATTTTTCGAAATGGAAACTATACGGCGGCTGTTAGTATCGCCTTCGGATCCCTGATGAGCTACTTTACCTGCATCTAACTTGATCCCGATGGTCGAAGCGCGTTCTACGATTTGTTTTGCTACGATCCTTCCGGCCCTTGCTTTTCTTCTGTGTAGAAGGACAAACAGCAACAGAACCAAAGCTGTTATGGCCATTGTTTCAAGTTCCCATCCGGCCCACTCTCGGTCGAAGTATAACCACGAGATGTACTGTGTGAATCTGTTCATAAGGCTTTCTACGGTCATTTTTATCCTCCTAAATCATGGGTTATTCGCCTATTCATTTACTTACACTTTTCACCGTAAGGCCTTATTTGCTTTAACTTTAGTCCGCGTAGTAGTTGCCGTGGTTATCATAGGAAGGGCAGTGAAGATTTGTTTGCTCATTTGGCGTTCCTTCGCAACAGTATACGGCCTCCGGTTCAAACCATTATCTGGTTACCCTCTTATTGCCTTTAAGTTCTCGAACAAGTGCTTTTCTGTGGAAGAAAGCCGGATGCAAAACGAAAAAAGGCCCTCTCACCACTTCTCCTTTTACACTGTCGGTATTTTGTTGGTCCCGGCAACGCATGTCAACAAAAAAGTCCTATAAAATTATTTTTTTCGGCTATAACAGATATGGCCCGGTATAATCCCATAATGAACCAGTTCAGAACTGCCTGAAAACCGCTTTAGTAATATTGAAAAGGGCTAAATGCCCATTCACGGACACAAAGCAGTATGTCAAGAAAATGAGGCAACGCGACCCTGAATTAAGTTCCCTACTGGGGTACAATTTGTACCCCCCTTGAATTGATAGCGCCAGACGGCAAGAAGAGAGAGACAAATTGTGCCAATACCGAAGGCATTTTCCAAATTATTCAAAAAATACTATCAATAATTTGGTTTGAGAAACGCTGTGTATTATGAGGACTGGGAGTATGTGAGTTATTGGGATGGTTATTATGGAGAATTTGGTTGATTGTCCTTACCTGGAGTGTTAAATTCGGGTTTTTGAGAGGTCCGCACCGCACAGAAATATTTTAGGAAATGGCGAAATAGTGGAATGGCGGAAAATCATAACGAGTTTGAAATGCAGCTGTATCTCAGCCGTGAAAGGTCCTCGCCAACTCTCGGCTTACGGAACACAAACAAATGCTCATGCATAATCAAATAGAACTTGTCCTGTTTTGCTTTCCAGCGCCAGCGTTCGGTATATTTGCAATTATGCTGGACCTTGACAATGTCCTCTTTCAGCACAAAGCCGACCTTCAGAAAACGCTCCAAAACGCGGAAAGCAAGCGGGACATAATGCCTGCCTTTACGCGTATCGCCGATGAGTATCGCACAATACTTGTCAGCCTTGAGAACGCGGAACAACTCGCCGGCGATTGTCTCGATTTCATCGCAGAATTTTGGCAGACTGCCGATATTGGAAAGGTCCCCCGCTATTTTGCCGTCCGAATACTTGATGATATTCATATAAGGCGGATGAGTCAGCACAAGGTCGAACGTTTCATCGCCGAGAAATGACAAATCGCGTGCATCGGCAACTTTTACCTGCTGCTCGCTGGCAGGATGATGCTTGAAAAGCAGCGCCGCTTCTGCAAGCTCAACCGCCCCGGGATTTATATCCAGACCGACCGCGTTTCGCGCCAAAAGCCTAGCCTCGATAAGCGTCGTCCCGGCCCCGACCATCGGGTCGAGAATCGTATCGCCCTTCTCGCTGTACATCTCGATAATATTCCGCGCTATCTGAGGCGCAAAATTTCCCCGATACTTCGGATTGTGAGTCGCCCAAGCCCCTCGCTCCGGAAACGACCAGACAGTATTCCATTCTAACTGTATTTCCGGGACATCGATAATCCCGTCGAACAAATTGGGCTCAAAGCTTTTAACCACGAATCCTGACTTCTCTTCAGACAGTTCCCTGAGAATCTGTCCTTAGTTTTTGTCAGGATCGTATTTGAAATGGATTTTCTGTCGACAGCCTAAAGGTAGCAATCTTTTTAAAAAGCAAATTTTTTTACCATCGATATATTTGCATATCTTTTCGTATATCTATACGTCTTTCCAGAGCTTGCGATAAACACCTCCGCCAATGAATTCTATCAAGCCCAAATCCCTTAATTCCTGCAATTGTTGCCTGATTTTTGCTTCTATACGATGATTTTTCGGATGCAATACATGAAGTTGCTCTTTATATGCATATACTTGATCAATCTTGAAGATATTTCCGGGGATTCTTGAAACAACTTTAAAAGTATCCAAGTGCCATCCGGATAACGTATTTGCTATAGTTGCAACACCACCCTCATATAAATCATCTTCTGGCTCATCATCAGCTTTTGGAAACAAATCTTTCTCTGATTTTTCGAATTTTATTCTTTTTTCTTTAGGTACTTTTGAAAGAATTCCCTCGGTTGTTGAAATAATTTCATCCGTAACAATTGATACCTTATCTTTATCACCAAATATAGTAAGAAAGTCTGATTTGAGCCTCTTTACTGTATTTGAATCATGTATCAAAATCCCACATTCATAATTATTCTGTAAACCACCCAATGTTAAATTTGCTGACGTGATAATAGCCCGCTCGGAGTCGAAAATATATGTTTTTGCATGTAGCGTTGGAAAATTCCGGACTTCTATCTTTTTGTCGATGAAATATTTTAAAGCAGATAAATCAGATGATTTTCTATAAAAGTTTGTAAGTTTGTAACTTGTAAGTAAAGATATTTCCGCCTTAGCTGGCTTATTGTCTAATATCATTTTAGCTATATTTGCTTTAATGAAAGGGCTTGCCAGAAGTTGTTCCTGTGATGTCCGGACCAGATCAAGAAAAATATCAGTCGATGGATTTGTTATGATTTCTAATTTCATAAGTTTTCCTCCGCTCTCAGCATTACACATTTAGACATAACTCCGATCAAACTGTCGAAGTACGCTATATTAGTACTTTCGTTAACAGCATGTAATTATATGACAAATTCAGTTTTGGACAATTTATTTTCTTGGTTGTTTTATTGAGTTCTTCTGCTATTATATGCTTGATTAGCGAACTTACGAAGTTAACAACCAAGAATAAAGAACATTAGAATAACTGGTTGTGTCCTTGCTCATCTACTTTTAATGAGTAACATTATCTAGGGATTGAAACACGTAAAATTACGGCGGAATATTAATAAAAGGAGCTCAAAAATATGAATACCTTCTTTACGCAAATAAAGCAGCCTTTTAAAGCTATAAGTATCAGACCCTATCAATTTATAGTATGGTTCATAGTCGCAAATATTTTTGGTTTAATTGGACTTTGGCTACCCTTATTGGTTGGGTATATGAAAGGTATGGGTGCGTACATGTTTTTTTTAGCTAGCATTAATGCTGGTGTACTTGCTTCTTTTAGTATAGTCCTTCTTTCAAATGGTGTTGCTTCCGCATTATCTGAACCGAATGCTGGTACAAATAAAACAGCATGTGGCATTCGTGCATTAAGCTGTATTATAGCGTTACTATTTATAATAATCCATGCTGGATTGTTAATTGGAAATATTCTATCTAATGATGGTAGTAAAATATCAATGTGCTTCCAAATCATCTTTGTTGTTATCGCTATTACCATATCAATTTATCTATATTGTTTTAGATTTCCTGATGATTGGGAAGACAGCCTTGATAGTCATATTACAGCTCAACAACAAGAAGTTGATGGTCTATCTCAAAAAGCATTAGAACAAGACTCTGATGATCATGGAGTTAAATTATGAATATAGATGTAATATATTTTGAACAACCCGCAGGTGAGTTCTTACTAGGTATAATGAAAGCAAGTGATTTAATTCATATATCTAAAGCTGATCCTCGAAGATTTGATAATATCAAAATGGAGACAATTGGTGGTATCCAAAGAGATCCCTCTTGGAAAAGAATTAAAGAAATTGCAGCTTATGCGAATACAGTGGATGCTGCTTTCCCAACACCAGTTCTATTAGCTTTAGAAGAAAATGACTACGAGCTCAATGGAAATAAGTTGGAAATAAAAGGGAAATATGTAGCAGATATCGTAGATGGTCAACATAGAATATTAGGCCTAAAAGAATCTAACTTACAAGAAGATTTCACTATACCTGTCGTATTTATTCTAAACGCCAAAGAAGAACAAAAGGCTTTAATATTTGCTACCATTAATGGTAAACAGACGAAAGTTCCTGCATCAATCATCTATAGTCTATTTGAAATTACCGAAACTAGAAGTCCTAAAAAAACAGCACATGAAATTGCACGTGCATTAAACAGCGAACCGACTTCTCCATGGTATAGAAAACTTAAAATGCTTGGCAAAAAAACTCAAGAGTCTGAAACTCTTTCTCAAGGAACTTTCATTAAATTTCTATTGCCCCATATAAGTAAAAAACCAGATATTGACATGGATTTAATAAGACGAGGGAAGGATCCTTTAAAACATGATTGTATCTTTAATGATTATTTCTTCTACAAAAAAGACTCAATGATCCTCAAAATTATGATGAACGTATTTCAGGCAGCACGTAATACATGGCCTGAAGAATGGGATAGTACCGACTATATATTAACTAAAACTAATGGCTTTTCAGGTATAATGAGAGCTCTTGAAGAAATGGTCATGTTTGGTAAACGCCAAAAGAATCTTTCTATAGAGTTTTTCGAGTGTATATTCAAAGTAGTTCAAGAACGATTATTGCAAGAAGGTAAACAGCTTAAAAGCAATTATTTTGCTACTTCTGCTAAAGGAGAAGCTCAGATTAGAGACATGATCATTGATGCTGTTAAAATTATAGAGCAAGCAACTATTCAAAAATAAAATGAAGATCTTCTCTTGGAAAATAGTGTCAGCGATGATTTTAACACAAACATATCTACACATCAATAGAATCAACATCTACTAAAACACGAATATCAACATCCAAAGCTTTTGCGATTTTTTCGAGGTTTACCAGACCGATGTTTTTCTCTCCGCGCTCAACTTGGCCAACATAAACTCTGTGAATATCTGCTAAGGCTGCAAGCTTCTCCTGGGAGAGACCGCGCTTTTCACGAATTCTCCGTATATTCAAACCAACTTCCTCATTTATGTCCTTTTTCATAAGTGAAGGTATTGTTGATCAGCCAGAAATCCATGTCTACGAGATTATAAGTAGCATTTTAAAGCCAACTTCCTTGTTAATATCTTTCATAATTAAACTCCTGATTTGAATTGTATGGATTGCTACTTATTGATCGACTACCTATGGGTAGCATTCTTTGAAATGATTACAGATAAGAGTACAAGAAGGCCGACAACTAACGACCATTCAATAAGTACTATTCACTATATACAGCGTTTCTGAGTTGTTCAATATTGAATATAAAAACTTGGAATATCATGGATAATGTTCTTGATATGAACCTCACAAAATGAGATTACAGAGGACGAAGGATAACAGGAAGTGTATGATTGGGTCAGTAAAAAAATTCGTCGAAACAATCGCCGCCCCCGTCGTCTGGCCAATAAAATAGGAAAGTAGGAAAAGTATGAAAGTAGAAATTAAAGGAAAAGAATTGATAATCACGGTTGAAATGCAAACACCTACGCCATCGGCGAGCGGTAAAACTCTGGTCATCGCCTCAAGCCACGGCAACCAGACGACTACGGCGATAGTAGATGGAAAGCCTGTTATCGTTGGATTGAATGCGTATATCAAAAAATAGGTTAAAGCCGGCAGCTGGCCCTTTTGATTTACTATACCCGCCTTCGCGGGCACAAGCTTACGATTTACCCCCGTGAGATGGCGGCTTCGCCCCCTAAGGGACAAGCTATCTCATGGGGTGAACGATTGTCTATTGCTCTGCGTCCTCTGCGATCTCTGTGGCAGTCCTTGGGACTCCTTACGGAGAACAAAGAACGCCGAGTATTGGAGATTTTTCTGGAATATGGTTGACCTTTTGCGTAACAGTTCGTATAATAGATAACGAATAGAATATAGAATACAGGAGACTTTGTTATTTACAATTTACGACTTGCGATTTTTGATTTTTTCTTTTATTCTGCGTTCACCACGTGAGATAGGCAATGCCGTTATCTCACAGGGTAAATCAGTGAAATTTATGCCTGATTTTATTGGTATCCGCGGTTATTGATTATTTCGTGGTGTTTATTCGAGTTCATTCGTGGTTAATTTGAAAAAACAAACCCAATTTGCCGGAGGGCAAAATGACGTTAAGTCAATATTAACAATGGTTTACGGAGATTTTGGTGGGCCGGGGCGGCGAGAAAACAAAGCCAATCAAAGCCAATTTGCCGGCCTTTGCCGGTAATCCGAAGCCCAAGTAAATGATTAATGATGAATGACTATTTGCCGGTGTTAATTCGCGTTCATTCGTGGTTAATTTGAAGAAAAAAAGCCAAAATAATGAAAAAAACAGGTGAAAAAGAGTAGAAAACGACGAAAAATTGAGCTTAAGTTGAAAAAACAAACCCAATTTACGGATGGCCGAAATGGATGCAAGTATCTATATGAAAAGGGATTATGAGGATTTTTGCGTTTTCGGGCGGCGAAAAAACAAAGCCAATTCAAAGCCAATTCAAACCCAATCAAAGCCTGACACCAACGGAGCAGGAGGGATTCCGAGAAGACATCGGGCGCCAGACACCGGCCACGACTCCAGGGCGTCAAACCCCCGTGGTATCTGCTTCGCATCTACGGATGTTCGATCCCCTCTTACCGGAGCAGGAGGGATTCGAACCCCCGTTACCTTTCGGTAAAACGGTTTTCAAGACCGTCGCCTTAAGCCGCTCGGCCACTGCTCCTTCGTATTTTGCATACTTTACAACCAACAGGCCGGCATTGCAAGAAAATTAGGGGCCAGTGCACAGACTCCATCTCGGCCGATAAGGTTAGACCGATAGCCGTAAATAAGACAATAAAGCCAGCGCTTACGCCGGACTACAGTGTCCAGTTATTGTGATACTCCGGGCGGATGTACCGGTCCGCTTCGGGAGCGTTTATTGCCTTCATATTTTGCCCATCCCAGTCCAATTTCCTGCCGGTACGCAGGGCGACATTGCCCAGGAGGACCACCTCGGTCAACGGGCCTGCGTAGTCGAAGTTTGAGCTTGCGGGCTTGCCTTCCTTGCAGGCGTCGATCCAGTCTCTGTGGTGCCCTTTGGACCGGGCGAGCGTCTTGGGCGGCAGCTTATAGGCTTTCATCTTGGTCTCGGGGATTATTCGGGGACTGCCGCCCCAGCCTGGGCACATGATTTTGCCCTTGTCGCCTACGAAGAGAATTCCGTTTCCGCCACCGGTTAGTTCCCGGCCGGCTTCCAGCTCTTCCGGACGCGGCGGCATGAGACCGCCACCATACCAGGTCATCTTGACCGGCGGCATGTTCTTGCGAGCGCCGAACTGATAGTGGATGGTCGATGTCGACGGCGTCGTCTCCGGATTGATTCCGCTCGAACTTGCTTCAACGCTTATCGGATGGCCTAATTCCAAAGCCCAGAAGGCGGGGTCCATATTATGGCAGGCCATATCTCCGATTGCTCCTGTTCCGAAATCCCACCAGCCGCGCCAATTATACGGCGCGTACGCTGGGTGATAAGGCCTGCGCGCGACCGGGCCGAGCCATAAATCCCAATCCAATCCGGATGGTATCGGCGGTGTTTCTTTGGGCCTGGCTGTTCGATTCCCTCCCCAACCGGCCCCGGTATTACTCCATGAATGCACTTCGCGTACATCTCCGATTGCGCCGTCCCGGATCCATTCGACGGTCAGCCGAATGCCTTCGCCGCTGTGGCCCTGGTTGCCCATTTGCGTGGCGACTTTGGCCTGCCTGGCTGCTTCAGTGATTTTGCGGGCTTCGTGGATCGAGTGCGTCAGGGGTTTTTCGCAATAGACATGCTTGCCGTTTTTAATTGCCGTCATGGTTGCTATTGCGTGGACGTGGTCCGGCGTCGCCACGAGCACAGCATCGATGCCTTTTTCTTCTTCGAACATTCGGCGAAAATCGATATAGCTGGCGCAGCCTTTGTAACTTCCGGCCGATTTCTGGCTGGCGTAATGTTTTTCGATGAGTTCCCGGGCCGGCTTTCTTCCTGCCACGCCGCCGTAATAGAAGCGGCTGTAATCGGATTGCTCATTGACGTCGCAAATTGCTATTATTTGAACGTCCGCGTGTCCGAGAAGGCCCTTGATATTTTGTGTGCCCTGACCGCCTGTACCGATGATTGCTATATTGAGTTTTTCGCTCGGCGGTGTGTTTCCGCTGCCTCCCATCACGTATCGTGGAACCACGGTAAACGCCCCTGTAGCGGCAGCAGCAGTGCCGATGAACCGGCGTCGCGAAATCTTTGCGTTCTTTGACTTGCCTGTTCTATGATGACTTTTCATATCAATGTTCTCCAAAAAGTTGACCCATCCAAATTGTGCCGGGACCTAAAGTTGACTCTTATCGCCCATTGATATTATATCCATGCGTCGTTCTGACTACAAAGCTTTTATTCGAGTCGTCCGGTCCGGATTTGGCCGATTCTCCAGATTCCATCCGTCGATAGTCAGGACTGCCTGGTCATTTGTGGCTGAAAATGTGGCCTCGATGGTTCTGGTTTCGCCGGGCAGCAGGCTTACATAATTATCTTCCCAGAAGACCGGCAGGATTGTTTCGCCGCTTTGCTTCTTCGCCACTTTCAGCTCGATGAAAAATGCGATTGTCTCGCCGGCGTTGTGCAGCGTTGCCGTCATTTTCGTTTGTTCGCCGGTCATCTCGGCATGATACTTGACGTTAATTCTTGCAGGCGGCAGCGAATTCAGTGCGGTCAGGTCTGCGAATTCTTTGCTGGGCGTGTAATAGGGCCAGGGCTTGACCTTAGCGTCGTAGTCTAAAACATCCGGCCTGGTTGACAGCCAGTAAAAGTTGCTGCTGATTTCAATACCTTTTTCATTATTGAGTCTGAGATCGAGAAAATACGTTGTGCTGATCTTTACAAATTCAGGAAGCTCGAAGATTTTGGCCGGCGATTCAGGTTGGGCATCGAGCGAAAACGTCTTGTTGAGGACTTCCGCGGAATTTATATCCAGCACTCGAATGGTTGCTTTCAGATTCCTGAACGCTGCCAAATGGTCGTTTACAATATAGATGCCGCGGTCGCCGTAGTTGTAGAGCAGATGCAGCGGTTCGCAGGCCTTCTTTGCGGCGTAAAACGCTCCGGTCGGCATTAGATACTTGTCGTAAAGCTGCCAGTACATCTTCGGCCAGGCGGCGTTGAGCATCCACTGGACGATACCGGTGGCGGAGCCTTTGTTGGCCCGAAACGCTTCGAACATCGGCCGCATCAATTCGTAATTTAAGGCCTGTGCTTTTCCGGCGAATTCCTCGACGCTGTCCGGCTCGCCGTAGCGGCGATTTATCGCTTCCTGATATCGATCCAGAGTGCTGAATTCGTTCAATCCGCAGTGGAATTCCCAGAATTCGTCAATCGGCCAGAGATGCTCTTCGGGAATCATTCTTTTGATACTTTCCAAGACAGGCACGACTGCTCCGGGCGATGTCTCCGTATTGAAACCATAGGCTCCGCCGAGAGTCTTGTCCGTGTACCAGTAGACCGGCGGCGTGTACGCGTAGGGGCCGAGCATTTTGACGCCCGAGGGGCCGCAGATTTCACTGATGACGACGTCTTTGCCGATGATTTGCTGTTCGCTGCCCACGCCGCCCGTCGATGCCAGGTAGGGGCGAGATGGATCGTGCCGGCGAAACGTCTCGATATATCTTCGCGCCAGCTCCGGCGTCGGCACCTTGTCACTGCCGACGGTCCAGACGTAGATGCTGGGATGATTTCTCAGCCACAGAACCTGATCCCGCCACGATTGGGCAATCAGTTCGATATCTGCCGGAGAAGTCACGCCCCCGTAGCGGTCGTCGACCGGTTTTCCAAGGTATTTTTCGTGCTCCCAGTGACAGCTCCAGCCGACCATCATCAGTATGCCGTACCGGTCGCACAAATCGTACAGCGTATGGTCCTTGCCCCAGATGCCCTCCAGGCGGATGCAGTTTAGATTCATGTGTCTGACGTATCTCAACTGTGTGTCGATGGTCTGCGGCGTATCGGCAAGCAGCAGGTCATCCGTCCAGCCGGCAGCCTTGATAAGGTTTTTTTTTCCGTTGACCTTGAATCCACGGTGCCCGCCCTGGTTTGTGTAGTCTTCGATTTCACGAATCCCGAATCTCACATGTGCGGCATCAGATACTGTTTTGTCTGCCGTAAATTTCAAATGTAAGTCGCACAGGTTCGGCCGGCCCAATTGATACGGCCACCAAATTCTTGGATTCTTGATTTGCAGATCGGTGAACTCTACAGTTTTTCGCCCTTGTGGTTCTATATCAATAGCCCTGCTGAATCTTAACGATTCAATTTCGCCTTCGAGAATTCCCGATATGCTGCGTTGTCCACGATTGGCCAGATCGGCAGTGACGGTGAGCGCCGCTTTGTCGAGCGTTTTCAGGTTCAGTCTGGTTTGAACGAAGGGTCGTTCGATTGAGATGTCCCGGCAAAATCTCAATCTGACACTACGAAAAATTCCCATATTGCGGTCGGGCGGCGGGGGATTCCAATCGACAAAACCGGTGGAAAAATCCCCCGGCTTCGGAGGGATTACTTCTAGCGCAAGCGCGTTGGCGCCTTCTGAAACGAATTTCGAGATGTCGAACTGAAATCGGCGGAAGGCGCCTCTGACCTGGGTTGCCGGCGCGATCCTGCTGCCGTTCAGCCAGATGTTCGCACTGTAGTTTATGCCGTCGAATTCAAGCAGCACCGTCCCGGCGGCGTCTTTCTGAGACAGTTGAAATTCCGTTCGATACCACCACGGTTTCTCGTACGGTTCGCAGGGAATCTTGCTCAGATTCATGCCGAAATAAGGATTCTTATAAACGCCGTTCTCCACCAGGGCGGCTAACACTGTCGAAGGGACACCCGTCGGGTACCAACAGCGCGTGTCAAAACCAGGCATGGAAATCAGCTCCGGCGTCCGGCTCGCTTTCGAAGACGCCTGAATCATCCAGCCGGCGGAGAGTAATCTATCGTACTGAGAATCATATGGCTTCATAACCTGCCCGTTTATTACGACGCTGGCCCTTAATTAAAGCTCGTTAGATGATTGATGGTACAGAATGTGGGGCATAGTTGCAACAATCAGATAAATGTGCTATCTTTGTTATGATCGAGTTTGTAGGGACATTAGGAAAGGAAATAAAGAATGAGCAAGTTAGCCATCAATGGCGGCAAGCCGCTGCGGGATGCCAAAGTAAAACCATGGCCCAAGTGGCCCGTCTGGGATGAAAAGGAAGAGAAAGGCCTGCTTGAGGTTTTAAGAAGCGGAGTCTGGTCGTATAACGGTCCGAAGGAGTTGGAATTCAACAAGGCCTTTGCGAAATTCATCGGGGCCAAATATGCCATATCGGCGGCCAATGGAACCGTTACGTTACAGCTCGCTCTGGAGGCTTGCGGCGTCGGACTGGGCGATGAGGTAATCGTCCCCGGGCTGACATGGCAGGCGACGGCCGGCGCGGTCCTGGATGTCAATGCCGTCCCCGTGATCGTAGATGTCAGCCGGGACAACTGGTGCATCGATCCGGCCGAGGTGAAGAAGGCAATCACGCCGCGAACCAAAGCTATTATCCCCGTGCACCTTTATGGATGTTTTGCCGACATGGATGCCATTATGGCGATCGCTCGCAAGCACAATCTAAGGGTGATTGAGGACTGCGCCCATAAGCACGGGGGCGAGTTGAAAGGAAGGAAAGCCGGCAGCATCGGTGACGTGGGAAGTTTCAGCTTTCAGCTTTCGAAGCTCATGACAGCAGGGGAGGGCGGGGCACTAACTACAAGCGATTCTCAATTGTTCGAGAAGCTCGATGCACTCAGGAATTGCGGCAGAAGGCCGGAGAAAGAAGAGAGTGCGGATAAGGGTGCTGGACTCTATGGCAGCGAAGGCGATTTCATTCAGTCCGGCAACTACCGGATTACGGATTTCCAGGCGGCCCTGCTGATTGAATCGCTGAAAAGGCTGCCGGGGCAAAACCGTATTCGAGGCGAAAATGCAAAATATTTAAACTCATTGCTTGCGGAGCTTCCCGGTGTTCTGCCGATGAAAAACGATAAGTCCGAAGCATTGGGAGCGTGTTATAATTTCTCGTTCAGGTACAATAAGGACAAATTCAAGGACCTCGATGTCAGGAAATTCAGAGAGGCGCTGGGCAAAGAGCTTGGATGTTCGGTTGAGGCAAGTTATGAACCTCTGAATGCATGTGCGTTATATACCCCCCATACGAAGCCGAAGCGGTACAAGCTGAGTAAAAAGCACTGGCAGCAAATCGATCCGGCGGCATTCGAACTGCCGGTTTGCAATAGAATATTTACGGAAGAATCGGTTTGTTTACATCATACAGTCCTGATGGGGACAAAAGCGGACATGAACCTGATCGTTAAGGCCATTAAAAAGATATATGACAATGCCGAGGAACTTTTGTAAACACAACAGCGAGAATTTGTCGAACTTCTCAGGGGCAATTTTGTTCCATGCGTCTCTGCAGGCATTTAGCAGGTTACCATAGTCAATATATGCTCTATTGCTGAGATAATGACTTTTCAAGTACGCCCATAAGATGCCACCGCTGTTTCAACATGCCTGCCAAAAAAATCTTCAAAAAAAACATATATTTCGCTTGACATACTATGGCTGCCGACATATCATGTAGCTAAAGAACGACTTTGTGGAGCATGGCAATTATGAATGATGAACGTATCAGCGGCGAATTGCTCAAGGGCCACATCGCAACATTGATTCTGGCCATTCTTGGCGACCGACCACGTCACGGCTACGACATAATGAAAACCGTCTCTGAGCGTACCGGCGGTGTCTTTGAACTCGGCCAGGGTACGATTTATCCTCTACTGTACGGCCTGGAAGAACAGCGCCTGGTTTGTTCAAAAACAAAGGTAGTCGCTGGGCGACGTCGCAGGGTCTACTCCTTGACTGCGGCCGGGCGCAAGAGTTGCAGGAATCGCAAGATCCAATGGCATCTCTTTCGGGAAGCGATGAATAGCATATTGGAACCAGGCTATTTGAAAGGGCTGAATCATGCAGGACTTTGAAGAATATGCGCAGCAAGTCACAGACGGGCTGGACCTTTCAGATGCAATGAAAGAGCGTATAAAGCAGGAAATTGTGGCACATCTCGAAGATGAAATGCAGCGTTGTCTTTCGGAAGGTCTCACGCAGGCCAAAGCACACGACGCTGCTCTTGAGCGTTTTGGCAAAGAGCAGGCCATTCGCCGGTTAGTTGCTCAAGCTCTGGCGCTAAAGGAGGCCCGCTTTCGGCGACTGTGTACAGTGAGTGGGATTGTCTTTGCGGTTGCGCTCGTTCTGGTGGCCATCGGAATTGGTGCCTGGCTGACTGTATTTAAGGATGCGGTTGCAGGCCGTGACTTTCGCAATTCTATGCCTACGTTTGCCTGGCAGGTTCTCTTTCTTGGAGCAGGCATCGGATGCCTGGCAATTTTGGCAATGGTTGTTGCAAAGCTGTTCCGTGTCAGCAGGTTACTGGCAGGTTTATGTATGGTGGCGTTGATTGTTATTTTTTGGGCATCCATGTTTCTGTTCCACTCGATCCCGCTTTTGCGTGAGACGATAGGAACCATAAGACCCGGCCAAAGCGCGCACACTCGAGTAGCACATTCATTTCTCATGCGCTTGTATCTGTGTTGGGTGCCAACGGTCATAGCCGGGGCGATCATGTCTCTGTTAGCTAAACGCCGTGCCTGCATCTTGTGGCTGTCAGTGTCTTTCGCTGTAGGTTTGATTAGTGCTGTTCTCTGGGGTTTTAATAGCCTGCCTCGCCCGGCACCGTGGATGTATTGGATGAAGTGGCCAAAACTACTCGCCACTGGGTTGCTGGCATTGCTGTTCGTAATGCTCACGGGTTTTCTTGCTCGGTCCGTTGCCGGGCGATTCGGCTGGTGCGACTCTCGCCGAACAAATAATGTGGATTCTAAGAAATTTTCGCATGCATGTTAATATAGGTAATATATAGTTGCCAATGAGCCGTGTAGCAGTGTACGCCTGAGTGGCTCCTGTTCAGCCTGTCATACAGAGTGCATGCCGACGAGAATTAATCATAATCCATATCAGGTATGAAATAGTAATCCGAAGTCAGGTCGGGCGGGGCGCCTTTCAATGTTGGGGCCGTCTTGGATGTCCGTCTGCAATCTTTCCTAAAAGATGTAGTACGTGATGAAAATGAAAACCAGGTCGCCGAGCGCCCAGAGTTTCAGGTTAAGCCACCATCTGCGTTTTTTCAGTCCTTTGTAGATGTAATCGTTGGGAATCAGCAGAACCAGAATCCCTATCAAAACAAACAGGACAAGAAAAACGTTCTTGGCGGCACCGATTGGGACGCCGGCTAACCATTCGAAATTAAGAACATATCTGATAGCTTTTAACATTCTGCTTAAGCCCCAACTTGTGCCGTGTTTGGTTTTGGATCCGGCAGCCGGTATACTAATCCGTACAACCGTTCATCCGGGTGCGGCCGGGTGAAAAGGCTGACCACTATAGCGATAACCAGCCCGGCCAGGAACGACCACCATGAAACATAAAGGAACGGATCCTCGATTTCGAACAGGTATCCTTTGAAGATATAAAGCAAAGCGGAAACTGTAATTCCGCCCAGCAGGCCGAACAGCCCGCCCCATTGTGTAGTGCCGCGCCAGAAAATACCCAGCATAAGCACGGAAAAGATGGGTCCCTGGAAGAAAGACAGGAAGGTTTGTATAGCAACATATATCCCGGCAAAGTATTGACTAACGTGCGATGTAATAACGCCGAAAATTAATAGTACAATGGTTGCCATTCGTCCCACTACCAGGTAGTGCCGGTCGGGGGCGTCCTTTCTTATGTATTTTTCGTAAATATCTTTCGTCCACAACGTCGCGGTCGAATTCAGCATCGAATCGATGCTGGACATTAAACCTGCCAGCAGGGCGGCAAACATCAATCCCACCAATCCCCAGCCGGCGGGGAGCAATTCTTTGACCAGTAAAGGAAAAGCGTTGTCGCCGTCTTCCATGCCGGGATGCAAAGCAATCGCAATCAGGCCCGGGAATAATACCAGCACCGGGATAAACATTTTAAGAAACGCCCCCCAGATCATGCTGGCCTTGGCGTCCCATTCGCTTTTGGCTGCCAGGCACCGCTGGACAATTGCCTGGTTGCCTATCATGTAAGCATTGGCCATTACGAAGGTCAGGCCGAAAAGAATCCCCGTCCAGGGGAAGGGAGTTTTAGTGTCCGTCGGTTGGATTAACCGAAAGTAATCGCTGAATGAATGTCCCTGGGCGGTGATCTTATCGACCAGGCCGTCCCAGCCTCCGACGCGGTAAAGCCCCAGAATTACAATGAGGGCTCCGCCTGCAAACATGATGACCAATTGTATCACGTCGGTCATCACTACGGCAGCCAGCCCGCCGAAGAAGGTATAAACTCCAACCACGCTGGCCGTGATGATAATCGACTGCCAATAAGGCCAGCCCATAAGTGTGTTCAGTAATTTTGCACTGGCCCAAAAAACGACCCCAAGATTGAAGGCGAAGAAAATAATCCAGGTGGCCGAGGCCAGCGTCCGGACGTAATCGTTGTAACGCTTGCCCAGATACTCCGGGATAGTATAGACGCCCGCCTTCCAGAAATACGGAATGAAAATAAACGCCCCGAGCAGCATTGCCGGCACAGAGCCGATCCAGTCGAAATTGCCCACGGAAATCCCGAACCTGTACGCCTGACCCGAAACCCCCACGAAATCCTGTGCCCCGATGTCCGATACGACAATCGACATACCGATAGCCCAGAACGGCAGGGACTTGCCGGCGAGAAAATAATCATCGGAGGAATGAACATAACGTTTGAAATAGAACCCGAGCAGCATGATGCCGATCAGGTACGCGATAACCACCACATAATCGAGCCCGCCTAACACGAATCATATCTCCTTACTTGATTTTATTCAGATATCTGCCCAGCCAATAGGGCAGAAGGTATATGTCGCCGCTGTACTCCCGGCGTCCCCCTTCGCCGCCGTCCAGTCGGAAGCCGTTGCCGTTGTACTTGCTCATGGGGCGCTCATCGGGCGGCAGGACCTCGCGGGTAGCCTGGTGACGAAAATTGGGATCCAGCAGCTCTATGTCTTTGCGATGACTGTTCTGCACGGACCAGCTAATCATATCCAAAGGAAACTCTTTCAGGCTCCAGACGGTTTGGTCCAAATCAAAATCCGCCGCTCCTGTCATGGCATAAATCAGGTTCCACAGCGGATTCTTTTCCGGCCGCTCGATGTCCCAGTGGCCCTTGATTGCCTGGAAGTATTTTTCACGCAACTCTTCCGTGAAGGCATATTTGTATAAATTCCAGTAAGAAAGAAAAGCCAGCTCATCGTCGGAATGATTCCATTCGGTAGTCAGATCGACGCCGGGGACCCGGCCTATTTGGGAGATGGGGATCATGATGTTATCCAGATAGCCGTGCTTTTCGAACAGATCGAAGGCTTTATCTTTGTAGATTTCTTTGCCGGTGAAGTGGTATGCCGTCTGCAGGAATCCGATGATTTCGACAGAGTTGAGCCTGCGGTCGCCCACCTGCATGGGAAACTTGTTTACGTAATCGGGATTCCACTTGCCCCAGAGCGTCGGCTTGCCGTCGAAGTCGATAAGGTATAAGTCATTTCGAACGATGTGAGCCGTGATATCGTCTATCAGGGTAATCGCCCGGTCGCGCCAATCTTTGTCCGGAACGACCTCGGCAAAAATGCTGTAGACGAAGATGTGCCCGACGATTTCATCGCTGCTGGTTGTCGCTTTCCATGTCCAGTTCGGGTCCACGGCGGGCTGCCAGCGAGACTTGTCCGACATATGGTAGCCCGCGCGTTCGAACGACCGGGAAGGAAAACCTTCCATGTGATTGATATGCGACAGGCGCTCCATCGCATCGAACGACTCGTAGCAATTCTTCAGGACATCGTCCGACTCGGTGACGGCGTAACGGAAAAGCTCGCCGGCCAGGTACATGCTGGTCCATAAGCCGTCGTTGTCGCTGTCGACAAGTGTTCCCGACGAAAAGTTACCCGGTTTGTTCATGGAAAGTGCGCTGTTCAAGCCGTGCCGAATGTGACGCTTTCGCGTAAGCCTGTCGAAGTGTTCCGCTTTTTGCTCTAAGGTCATCGGCTCGAAGTGAATTATGCTGAGCCCGCTCTCGCTGGTGACCAGCACGGAGTTGTCCGGGCCTTTTGAAATATCGATGACGTTGTCGTCGGCGAGCCAGCGTTTCGAGGCGTAGTAGTTCGTCCGGCCGTCAGAGCCTAATGCAAAAGCTCCTCGGGGCGTCCCGAACCAGACCGATTCGCCGATTTGCCTGATGCAGCGTATATCGGTGCAGGGCAATTTCTTTTGCAGGTCCGACCGGCGGACGAATGAGTCCGCATCCAGTTCGATGTACCCATCCTGAGTGCCGATGACGAGAACGGCTTCATTTTTTATCAATTCCATGCAATTCATGTTACCGCTCTCAAAAACTGTAGCGGCCTTCGTCCCGGGACTGAAACATTCGAGCCGGTCGTCGAACAAAAGTAGAAAGCGGCTGCGTGTCCGGTCGAACAAGATTTGTTTCGCCCGGGCCTGAGCGGTTTGCCACTCGTCAACGCATTTGCCCTGATTGAAATATGCGAGAGAGTTTTTTCCCGCCAGCAGAAAATCGAAGCTGCTTCCCGGCACAAACAATCCGGCATCGGGCATTTTGTGGGGAATAAGCAGCCGGCCCGCCCAGGCGTTGCTTAGAACGGCTTTATCGGTCAAGTAGATAAATTGGCCGCGATATGTCTCCAGACTTTTTACCTGCATATCCGCCAGCGGCCTGTAACTGAACTCCGGCACGAGCTGCCCGTTATGAACCTGCAAGAGCCCCTTGTTCGATAAGGCCAGGACGCGGCCGTTTCTATCGGAGCGCACGGCAGACAATGTTGTGCCGCCCAGCTCTTCGGAAAGCAGGATCTTTTCAGAGAAATCCTGAATAAAGGGACGGTCCTCGTAGAAATGTCGAACGTTATTTGAATAAGCAGCCGGAACGGTAATTAAAAAACCGCAGATTGCCGCGCAGAAAATCCTTATTTTCATATTATCCTACCCATATAATTTGATTGTTCAATTCGTCCTGGCAGCGCGAGTAAGTATGTCATTCAAATAAGCCATGGAGGACATTGTAATCATCGCGAGCGGGCATTCAAGGAAAATTTAAGCATTACGAATGACTATATAAAGTAACGCCGGAAGAATAGTTGATGGCAATATAATCCCGCGACAGGGTTAAGGGTCCGAATCCGAAGATTTGAAATGGCGGCAAGTTTTGTATGGATTTGATATGACGAGTGAAATAAAATAGCCCGCCTTGTCGGCTGAGTATTGCGAACGGAACAATTGCGTTTGCGACGGTATGTCAATGGGATTCAGAAAGGATTTCAAGGAGATTGTAATGAAGAACGTTATTGGCCTGGCACTCGTTTTTGGAATATTCTTCGCCGGTTGTGCGGACAGGCAGGCCGATCCTGCTGTCGTTTTTTTAACAAACGGAGAGAATCCGGATTCCCCCGTGATTGAGGCGCCTGTCGAGCCGGTGAATACGGAAGATGTAAGGCAGGAGGACGTAACGAAAGATGAGACAACGACGGATGAGGCAACGAAGCAAGCCGATGAGTACCGTGAGCCGGATGTTATCTTTGTTCCCACGCCGCAAGACGTGGTGGACAAGATGCTGGAATTGGCGCAAGTCACAAAGGACGATTTGCTCTATGATCTTGGCTGCGGTGACGGACGGATCGTAGTTACGGCGGCCAAAAGGTACGGCTGTAAGGCTGTCGGCTACGACATAGACCCGGTGCGTGTAAAAGAGTCGCTGGAAAACGTGCAAAAGAACAACGTCGGGCACCTGGCGGCAATCGAGCAGAAGGACATCTTCACCCTCGACCTGGAGCAGGTAAATGTAGTCACTCTCTACCTGCTGCCGAGTCTGAATGTGAAGCTGATCCCGCAGTTGGAGAAGCTCAAGCCGGGCTCGCGGATTGTCTCGCACGACTTCCGGATGAGAGGAATCAAGCCGGATAAGGTTCTCGATATTCATTCCGATGAAGACCAGGATGAGCATAAAATTTATCTGTGGACCACGCCTCTGACCAAAAGGGAGAAAAAGAATAAGGATTCTCGTTCAGCAGAACAGGTTGCGTACGAGAAGCGGATTTCGGCGTTTCGTGCCGCGGGCCTGCCCCTGGTCGATTACCACATACATCTAAAAGGGGGGCTAACTCTTGAAGAGGCGATGGAGAAATCCAGAGCTGCCGGTATAACTTACGGAATTGCGGAAAACTGCGGCCAGGGATTTCCCGTGACCAACGACGAGCAGTTGAAGCAGTCGTTCGACCGGCTGGAGGGCCGGCCAGTCCTTAAAGCGATGCAGGCCGAGGGACGCGAGTGGGTCAATATGTTCTCGCCCGAGATGATCGCAAAGTTCGATTATGTCTTTTCCGATGCCCTGACCTTCCACGACAAGCAGGGCCGGCGGACCCGGCTGTGGATGGCAGATGAAGTGCACATCGACGACGAGCAGGAGTTCATGGAAATGTACGTCGGCAAGATCGTGACGATACTGGAAAACGAGCCGATAGACATCTTCGTAAATCCGACGTTTCTGCCGGCCGTGATCGCCGAGCGATACGACGAGCTGTGGACACAGCAGCGAATGCAGAAGGTCGCTCAGGCTGCTGTCAAAAACGGAGTTGCGATTGAAATCAACGCCAGGTATCGCATTCCCAGCGTGAAGTTCATCAAGCTGGCAAAACAGGCCGGGGCGAAGTTTGCCTTCGGAACCAACAATGGCGGTAGAGAACTGGGGCGACTGGAATACTCGCTCGACGTAGCTGAGCAGTGTGGATTGACAAAAGACGATATGTTCGTCCCGAAACCGTACGGCGAAAAACCGATTCAGACAAAAAAGCGACGTTGATATGGTTGGAGTTTGAATCTTGGCGAAAAATTCGAAACGCGGCCGGCTATGTGCGGTAAAGATTCTTCCTCTTCGGCAAGCTCAGGGCTGTCGGCCTGCTTCTTCATCATGCTTTTGGCCGGCGGCTGGTGGGCCGGATACATAATCCTTACCGGCCTGCTGGGACTGCACATGACCCCGCCGCGCAGCGACAACTGGTCGGGCTGTGTCGGTCTGTTCGTTGCTATTGTGTTTTATCTGATTCGTCAACAGAATCGGGCGGCATTAAATGTTACGCTATGTGGCTTGCTGGCCGGCGGGACAGGTTTTGCCGTGGGAGGTTTTGTTAATATGCTTGGTCGCGCCCAGTGGGGGCCGATCGGCCGCTTCGAATCGCTGCAGGGCCTGGACTACTGGAAATGGATGGAACAGCTTTTCGGATTGATTATGGGCATAGGAGTTGGCCTGGCTTTCCTTCGACGGGTAAAGCCGAAGCTGGTCCCGCCGGCGGAAGATCGGAGCGGCAGGAACCTCAATACTATTGGACTGCTTTTTCTGCTTCTGGTCGTGATGTGGACCAATCTGCATAAAAACGTTCTAACCTGGGCAAAGGGCAAACACATCCCGGAACACCTCTTTGGCATCCGGGCGGAATGGTGGTTTTTGCTGGTCGGGCTTATACTTTCGGCAATGATATTAGTGGCGATCGTCCGACGCCACCGTCAGGATTTGCCTTTAGCGCCTTCCGGCGATTTCGGACGAGGCCAGTTGTTGTTTCTTGTTATTCTCTGGATTGTCGTTACCGGAGCCTTCACGCAGGCCCTCCCGGCAATGGCTGGCAAGGGGGTGTTCTTCGTACATGTGACATTCTGGATAACCGGCGGGATTTGTTCCCTGATTGTCCTGGGATTATCAGGGAACAAACCCCAATCCGAAGCGCAGATTGCCGGCTCCGATAAATTCTGGAAACCCGGCATCCGACATTGGATAAGCTGGCTGCTGATTCCCGTCCTCATCGTCCTGCTGGCGTATCTTACCGTCTCGGCGCATAATAGGCCGATACCGGGGAGCCACCTGCGTTTCACGAAGAACTTACAGCAATAGCGAATACACCGCCTTACCAGCGATAAATACGAAAACCTTGTCTCGTCACAAAGTGCCTGAGCAACAGTAAATGGCTTGGCGAGTTGTTAGTATCGCCGTCTGTCGCCGCCACCACTGCCGCCACCTGAGCCGCCGCCTGAGCCGCCGCCACCTCGGCCGCCGCGTCCACCGCCACCGCCGCCATATCCGCCGCCGCCACCACCGCCGCCGCGTCCACCGCGTCTGGAATCGCCTCGTCCGCCGCCGCCTCCACGTCCGCCGGCCGGCCTGGGCTTGGCTTCGTTTACACTAATCTTTCTGCCCTTCAAATCCCGCTCCTGAAGGCCGGTTATTGCTGCCGTAGCCTCTTCTTTGGAGGGCATTTCCACAAATCCGAATCCTCTGGATTCGCCGCTGAATTTGTCCTTGATCACAGCGGCTGATTCAACCTGCCCAAATGCCTCAAACTCCTGGCGCAAGTCGTCATCCGTTACATCGTGGGACAGATTTCCTACATAAATGTTCATTCTGTTCTCCTTACTATGTGTTTGCACTTGGGCATATTTTCCCATAGAGAAAAAGCCGGTACATATAATATTTCCAATAAAAATCTTGCAGAATAAAAGAAATGACGCTAACGATAAGCCTTGATGCGAAAATCAGTAAGCACTGGTTCTGCTATTTCAGCGCTCACATATAACGATCATTTCAATATAATTGTCATAATATAACCTCGCCCGGGACTGATTGCAACAAAAAATTTCCGGATTTTTTAGAATACTGCCGGTTTGCGGATTTTGTTCGGCTTTTTCGATAGAAATATATAGATGATTTGTCTGTGGATTTGTGTTATTCTTTGCGTGGCTTTCAGCAGGAAAGGAATATTATGAAAAAGGCTGTTATTGTCTTATTAATAAGTATATTTGCCGCCGATTTGATGGCCGGGCTGGCAAAGGTCGAGCTTGTCAAAGGGGAAAACAGAATCGACGTAGTGATTGCCGGTGAGCCTTTTACAAGCTACCTTTACGGCAGCGATCTGACCAAGCCGCTGCTGGTCCCGGTGCGAACGCCTTCCGGCATCGAAGTCAGCAGGCGCCATCCGCTCACCAAAATAGAGGGCGGCAGTATGGATCACGAGCACCATATCGGCCTTTTCTTTGCCGTCGACCAGGTCAACGGCGTTAACTTCTGGAAGAATACATCGATATCACCCCAGATCAGGCATGTGGAAATCACAGAAATGGCAGGCGGCACCGGCACCGGAAAACTTTCAACCGTCTCGCACTGGATAGATGATAAACGGCAGGTATTGCTGGAGGAACGACGCACTATGGTCTTCCTCGCCGGTGAAAATGAGAATGAAAACGCCATCGACCTGAGTATGGATCTGACGGCTAAGTGTCCACGCATTGTATTCGAAGATATCGAGGAGGGCATGTTTGCGATCCGCCTCAGCGACTATCTCAGAGAGAGCGATCCTGAAAACTCGCCGCAGCCGGGCAGGCCTCTGCCGGCTGAGTCGCTCTCCGGCACAGGAAGATATTTCAACTCCAATGGCGATGAGACGGCAAAGAACGTCTGGGGCAAGCGGGCCCGCTGGGTAGCGCTGCAGGGCTTCAGGCAGGGCAAAGTCGTTGGCGTCGCCATTCTTAACCATCCGGCCAGCATCAATTATCCCACCTATTGGCACGCGAGAAATTACGGCCTGTTCTCGGCCAACCCGCTCGGCCAGGCCGACTTCCAAAGACAGCAGCCTCGAAAGTACCGTAAGAACAAAGTAATGCCGCTAAGACTCACGCTCGAACAGGGCGAGACGGCACATTTCAGGTTTCTCGTGATAGTCTACGAAGGATTCAGAACGAACGAGCAGATCGAAGAAAGATTCAAAAAATTCGCTTCAGTGAAGGGAGATTGACAATGAATAATCTTACACGCAGAAATTTTGTGAAAAGTACTGCGGCGGTCGGTGCCGCTCTTGCGATGCCGTTCTCCAAAGTGCGAGGAGCTAATGGTGACATTCGTGTCGGTGTAGCGGGCATTCGCGGCCGCGGCGGCGGACTCGTTAGTGAATTCCACGGCCTCGAAGGCGTGCGTCTCGTCGCGCTGTGCGACGTCGATGGCGAGGTCCTGGATAAGCGGGTAAAACAATTCAAGGACCGCAACGAAAAGGTCGCCGGCTATGGCGATTATCGCCGGATGCTCGAAGACAAATCCATCGATATCATCGCCATCGCTACGCCCGACCATTGGCACGTGCCGATAGCGGCTGCCTCAGTCGTCGCAGGCAAGGATGTTTACGTGGAAAAACCGCTCAGCCACACCATCGCCGAAGGGCGCCTGCTGGTGAATCTCGCTCGCAAGCACGGCCGAATGGTCCAGCACGGCACGCAGGCCCGCTCTTCCGAGGGCATCAGGGAAGGTATCGAATACCTCAAATCGGGCAAGCTCGGCAAAATCCGCATGGCCAAGGCGATCGACTGCCAACTGCGAGGGCCCATCGGCCGCGAGCCCGACAGCGAAACGCCGCCCGGCGTCAATTATGACCTCTGGCTCGGCCCGGCACCGAAACGGCAATTCAATAAGAACCGCTTCCATTACAACTGGCACTGGTTCTGGGATTACGGCACGGGCGATACAGGCAACGACGGCATCCACCAGATCGACATTGCCCGCTGGGGCCTCGGCGTGGAAATGCCCAAGGCCGTCTCATGCAGCGGCGGGCAGCTCTTCTACGACGACGATCACCAGACACCCGATACCCAGGTCGCCACGTTCGAATATGACGATGTCTACCTGATGTATGAGATGCGATTGTGGACGCCGTATTACCTCGAAGGCCACGATAACGGCGACATCTTCTACGGCGACGAAGGAACTTTGTCCATCGGCAGAAAAGGCTGGCAGGTGACATTCAAGAACGGCAAAGCCGGCCCGGGCGGCCAACGCGGCAGCTACGCGCACGCCGAGAATTTCATCAAAGCCGTCCGCAGCCGCAAGGCAAGCGACCTTAACGCCGACGTCGAGGTCGGCCACCGCTCGGCAACGCTCTGCCACATGGCCAATATCGCAATGCGAGTTGGCCGCCGACTGAAATTCGACGCGGCAAACGAACGCTTCATCGACGATGTCGAAGCCAACACCTACCTGACAAAGCAATACCGAAAAGGATATGAACTGCCAACGCTGTGAAGTTTTATAGGAGAAATCCCGGTTATCAACAGTTGGTATTATTGCTGATAGGATTGTTTGACGTTCTATTCATCATAGCAACATTAACTTGCTGATGGCCGGAAAAAAATAACAAAAAAAGGACAAAATCGTAACAAGATGGTAACATTCTCCCGGTACAAATATTTCGGTTGAAATTACTGATGTTGAGTAATGAAATGAAAGGAGCATGTATGAACAGGAAACGAACGACGGTAACAGCATTTCTAACGCTCGGCTTGCTCATTGCCGGCTGCGCGCAAGTAACGACCCGTGTCAGGCAGGAAGACGGCACGTATCGCACATCAAAGCGTCTGATTTTTCGCTCCGACTTGCCGAGCCGCTCCTTCAGCAGCGAAGGGAATGACATGGTCGCGACCGTATTTCATAACGTGACATATACATTTCCACAGGGCAAGGGAAGTTTTTCGAAGGACTTCGAAGAGATCAGTTTTCAAGGTGGCAAGGTTAAATGCAGAATCGTCGGGCGCGAGCTGACGGTCAACGAGTCGCGGTTCAGAGAATTCGAGAAAGGTGACCACGTTCGTATAACCAGCGACGGCACGGTCTTCGTGAACGACAGCGAACGAGAGTCGCTTGCCGGTAGCTGACAAAATGCAGCAGGCAACAAATCTCAGGACCAAAACAATTCTCAATTTATGCCCTTTGGACCATCCGGTCCCCAGGGATCGATTTGTTTTAGGTTTTTACTTTCAAGAATTCTGTAGCAGTCGGGCAGGTCGAACGACTTCAGGATGTTCGGCACCAGCGATGAGAGCGGCCAGTCATAAGTCTCGGACTCGGCAATGTCGGAATAGCTGGTCAGGGCGTTTTTCAATGTGACCTGTTTTACCTGATCCGACAGGACGGCGGCAAACGTGGCTGGGATGGTGCCCCAGCCTTTGGCGACTAAGTGGATTTCCTCGTGGCCGTTGCTCTTGAGCCAGTTGAGCACGCGGAGAATATCGCGGGTCCTTTGGCCCGGATAAGGTTTGCCGAGCATTATCGAATGAATCGCGTAAAAGTAATCGCTGCCATAGTCGCCGAGATACGAATTCTCATTGCATGTATCCGGCTGCGATTCACCAATGCCCCGCACGTCGCAAGTGTAGAAGACGGCATCGGGCTCGGCGGCAATCAGCTCTTTGATAAGCGGTTCGGATCGCAGTTCGGCGTCGCTGGACTGGTGCGAGATGTAAAGTATGGCCCGCTTTTGCCCTTTGGGCGGCCGGGAGTACAGTTGCTCATCGGAAAGACGGTAAACGACGGCGAGAATGCCAGGCTCGGTTTCGACCAGATAGGTCGTCCAGTTCGGCTTCGGGAATCGGCGAGAACTCCAGTTGCGGAGGATGCGGTATTCGGGAGGCTCTTTGCTCTGCAGCGCAGCCGATCCCCTGAATCCCAGCACCTGAGCGATACTCCGCTTGAGCATGGGAGCGGGAATATTGTTACGCCGCTCTTTCGTTAGTTGCTCAGACAGCTCTTTCGTAAATGAATAGATGGGGCGCGAATTCATTTCGCAGACCTGCCCGCGCGGGGCGCAGTAGAGCGTTTCGTCTTTTTCGATCACCAGTTCCGGCTCGCTCGTCGCATCTGAGACGCCGGTAGCACGATTGAACCATTGGTACATGGCCTCGCGGTTTTCCTGGGAATAGCCGTGATAGCCCGGGCCGATGAAAAGTCCGATGTTCTCTTCGGCGTCCAAAAGTCCGTACAGTTGACGAAGCCGCTGATAGGCCTCTTCGGCTCCGCGGGCGTCGAAGTAATCACCCGCTTTTGAGAGAATGATAACGGGCCTGGGTGCCATGGCGGCGAGAAAATCGCTGTGGTCCAGGCCCAGCGCTAAAGCATTGGGCGGGCACTGCTCCGTGTCGGCGGGAAGCTCGTTCTCCATGTTCCGGCGGAAAGTGATGACGAAACAGCTCGGGGCCGCCATCGTCCATCGCCTTTCGACGCCGCACAGCCACGTCGTCATCGTGCCGCCGCCCGAGTTGCCGGTGACGCCGATGTGCTTCGGGTCGACCTCGTCACGGGTCAACAGGTAGTCCAGGGCGCGTATGCCGTCCCATGCTCGCCAGGAACCGATGAACTCGCCGACCAGGAACTGCTGGTTGCCGGCGTATAAATGTTCGCGTACGCCTACGCCGATTTTAGATTTCAGGTTCTCGTCGGGGTACTGGATTCGCTCGCCCTGGCTGATGGGGTCGTAAATCAGGACGACGTAACCCTGCCGGGCGAGTCCCTGGGCGAAGGATTGGTACAAGTCTATTGCCTTTCCGGTAGCCGAGTGGCCGCATGTGCCGACCACGCCGGGCAGCGGGAACGGTCTGCCTTTCGGGATGTACAGGTTGGCGGTGACAAGAAAACCGGGCCGGCTCTCGAAAATAATGTTCTCTATCTTATACGCGTCCCGTTCGACGACGCCGGTAATACGCGGCTTGAGCGGCGTCTTTTCAGGCCAGGGCCCGAAGCTCTGCTGGATCTTTTCGCGAACGTTACGGACATACGCTTCAGCGTCGGCGGCGGTCTTAAGAGCCGCACGCCGCTCATTCGCTCGATCCTCGATGCGACGCACGGACCGAACGAAGTATTCCTGTACCATACGGGGAAATCGGTTGAGCGGCTTTAGCGAATCGCTGTCCGAAGATGCAGCGGCTTTAACCGGGCATATAAACAGCAGGGCGGTCATTGCAAGAATGAAAACGTTAATTGCACTTATGTGCGGGACATGGTGGCATGACGACTTATTCGACGAAGCTTTTGAAGGGTCACTAAAATAGAACATTATTTAATCCTCATATTAAACCTCTGTGAGTTTTCGAATTTGCATTATAACCTTTAAAGAGGTTGGTGGAAACGGGCAAGTCAGATTGAGTATAAAACCGGTTTTTATGACTGCTGTAATCGTAGAATGGGAAAAATCGTGACAATATTCCGGAAATATGAATAATGCAATAACATTGGAATTCTATAGGAGTTATGTGTGAATGAAGCTTAAAATCTGGTTATTAGAGACACGGCCCCAGTTTCTTTTGCTCTCGGTGGTTCTGGTGCTGCTTGGTACGGCGATAGCCCGGCACGAAGGCTGTTTTGACTTGCTTAAATTTGTTCTGACTCTGATCGGTCTGCTGTTGGCTCATGCGAGCGTCAACGTGCTCAACGATTATTTCGATTACAAAAGCGGCATAGATTTGGAAACCACTCGAACGCCGTTTTCCGGTGGCAGCGGGATTCTTCCCAAGGGACTTCTAAAACCAAAGGGCGTATATATGTATGGCTTGGGCTGTTTGATGGCAGCCTTAGCGATCGGTATTTACCTGACCTTTGTTTCCGGCTGGCAGCTTCTACCTTTGATATTACTCGGCGGCCCGGTGATTTACTTTTACACATCTCATTTAACAAAATGGCTGGCGGGAGAATTCTGGGCCGGCCTCGGATTGGGAATGCTGCCGGTTCTGGGGACGTATTTCGTTCAAACCGGCAGCTACAGCGCCGAAGCTGTTGTCGCCTCTCTGGCACCGGGATTCTTAACCGCTAATTTACTTCTGCTTAACGAGTTTCCCGACGTTGAAGCGGACAAAAAAGGCGGCCGGTATAACCTGGTAATTGCCCTGGGGCCTAAAACGGCCAGCCGATTGTACGCCGGGCTGATGGCGCTGACGTACTTTAGTATTATTTGCGGAGTGGTCTTGAAATTAATGCCGCCGGCAAGTCTCGTTGGCCTTGCTTCGATACCTTTTGCCTTGAAGGCGATCAGCGTGACATTCAAACACTGCGACAATATTCAGAAATTAATCCCCGCCCTGAAAGCGAATGTTATCACGGTTTTAGGCACCAATGCCCTTGTGGCGCTTGGTTATTTTCTGAGCGGCTCTCAATAAGAATGCAGGTGGCTATTATGTAAAAAAAAACGAACTTTCTCTTCTTGCCCCGGCAGAAAATATGAAACGGCAGGCTCGTCGAACCGCAATGAGGATAATGCTGGACCATGCCTTTGACGGGGCCTTCGGGCCTATGATGCACTTCCTTGTTGAAGATGAGAAGCTCTCGGCCAGTCAACGCAAAGAGCTGATCGAAATACTTTCAGGCAAAAGCAGAAAAAAGGGAGATCGAAAATGATTACACAAATAAATAATGCTGCTGAAGTGTGGTGGAACTGGATGTGGCCGATGTTCTGGCAGGTAAGCGTATTGGTCGTTTTCATTGGTGCGGTCGATTTTCTTCTGCGAAAGCGGATCTGGCCTCAGGTCCGTTATGCGCTTTGGCTGCTGACCGGACCGGCAAGGTCCGGAATCGGACTATTAGGATTAGCGGAAGATTCCCGCTGCCTGTTAATGCGTCTTGACTGGCTGGAGAAGAAAACCTGGAAATATCATAGCATACGTTTAGTCACAATTCTTGTCGTCGTCGCCGTTATGTCGATATGTGTTCTGCCCATGGCGAAAGCCGGCAATTCCGGTGTTCTTAGAGTAGCCGCAGATGGCAGTGCGAAGTATAGCTCGATTCAGGAGGCGATAGACGCCGCCGGTGCAGGCGCGGTCATTCGTATCGGGCCGGGTATGTACGAAGAACGTTTAAAAATCGACAAGCCGCTTACGCTGGCTGGCGCCGGATGGGATAAGACCACTATTATGACAGCAAGCGCCGGGGCAGATGTGGTCGAGGAGGCGATGCGCGCACTCGAGGTCCGAATGCAGGAAGCTGAAACAGACGACCAGCGCAATGAAATAGGTGCTAAATTCAAGGCTGAATTTAAGGAAAAGTATGGCAGGCCGACTCTCCTTGTGAGCGATACCGAAGACGTTGTGATTCGTAATCTGAAGCTTACCTCACCCGGAGAACGTTTGGAAGGGCGTAACATATCGGTGCCTGTACTGGAGTTCAGTAACGCCAAAGCGTCCGTTGCAAAAAGTGTGGTCATCGGAACCCCCGGAGACGGCATTCATATTCTTAATGGATCGGACGTAGAGATTCGCGACAGTTTGGTGGCTGCGGTGTGGGGTACCGGAATCATTGTCGGTGAAAGGCAGGGCGCAAAGTCCAGCTTGAGATTGCTGGACAGCGAGCTTCGTAATTGCCATTACGCCGGGATTTGCATTCGAAAAGGCAACGATTCAGCAAGAGTGGAGCGCTGCCGCATATCCGGGGCGGCATGGCACGGCGTACGTTATGATGATTGTTCACCGACAATTGTTGGAAACTGGATTTTCGGAAATGCTCGCTGCGGGATATATGCATCCGGGGAAACTGCGGCTACCGTCAGGCAGAATCTCTTTTACGCTAATGAAATGGTCGGCATGTCATGCTGGTTTCAGAATCGAGATACAATCGAAGGCAATAACTTTGCCGGTAACAAACAAGCAGGTCTGTCGATTCTTGGAGCTTCCGAACCAGTTGTGCAAAAGAATATCTTCTTCTCCGAATCCAACGGTGTCTTATGCGGCGACATTGGCAGCGATTCGGCTTTTGCCAAGTCAGATGACGCCGTGACCATGGAAAAGAACCTGTTCTGGAACAACGAGCACATGGTTGTCCGGCGACGCGCCAAGACCGCCGATAGCGAGAGTACAAACGAGGATATTGCGTTCGACAAACAAACCGGTAATTTGGAGATGGATCCGATGTTTGCGGACGCGGTGGGTAAGGATTTCTCGTTGAGGGCGGATTCGCCTGCCAGGCGGTTGGGAATCGGCGTTGCGGAGCCGATTGGATTTGCGAGCCCCTGGCCGATCCAGCCGGAAGAGGCCGCTATTATTCCCGATGGCCAGACGCGTGATTACCGAAAATGGAAGAAGCCTGCTCAAATCACATCGTCTGCACAGAATTCCGCCGTTTCGGGAAAAAGCACATCAGCTCCGGTCAATCTGTCTGACATTGCTTTACTTTATCACAGTGATCCGGATGTTCGCATTGAAACTATTAAAAAGCTTGCGGCGAGTAATGATTCCGGATTAATAGACGACCTGATTCACGCTCACAGCGTGGAGTATTATACACCTGTGCACAATATATATGGTCAAGAGCTACGCACATTGACCGGCCAGAAGAATGTCCGGGGAAAAGGAGCCTGGAAAGCCTGGCTGGCTAATGAGGTAAAAGCAGGCCGTCTGAAAATCGAATATTTACCAATTCGCTCTGATCCCAGTTATGAAACTAAGATTATACCCTTTGCTCTAAAAGGGCCGGATGATTTTGATGAGATGGCAACTGCCTTGACAGCAACAACTTATAACCGTCAAAAGTGTCAAGATGCCCTTAGATACATGGTATTCAACGACCATCTTCCCCAGGTGCAGAAGTTTCTGTCCGGAGACTGGCTGAGCAGCCTGTTTGCACATCAGAGAATTAATATCAATGACATTGGATATATTCTGAATGGACTTGCTCATCCCGGGCCGCTGAGAAAACAAGTCGATACCCAGGTCCGTAATTGTCTGGACTCGGAAAATCCAACCGTGGTTGCGAATGCCCTGAATCTTATCGCCGGGGTTGAAGGCTTTTCGACTCGTTTTATCGTTCCGGAAGTGGACAGCAAGGTTGCGAAACTTCTCTCCAGTTCCGTGCCGGAAATTGCTGTCCAGGCTCAACGAGCTATAGAGAAAATCAGGCCGGGCGAGAAAAGGGTGATACTAACCCGTACTGGTAATGCTGAGTCTGCTACAAGAAGTGTTTTGCAG
>Ga0307378_10001347_pt1 | contig 40232 bp, 39 predicted proteins | sample UN1MG_FD_202238 | JGI IMG/M metagenome (GOLD analysis project Ga0307378, IMG submission 202238) | Soil microbial communities from Risofladan, Vaasa, Finland - UN-1 | ecosystem: Environmental > Terrestrial > Soil > Coastal area > Acid sulfate soil | place: Finland: Risofladan, Vaasa | collected...
CCGCCCACGAGAGCGGCCCCGTGAAGATCGTCCACTCGGGCATGTTCTCCCGGATGTACGCATACCATTGTTTGGCCTTGTCGTCGTAGGGCTTCTCGCTCCACAGGTCGACGCCGAAGATCGCCTTTTGCGAGTAGAGATACTGGAGCCGCCCGATTACCTTTTCGTCCGGGTCCTTCGACGGCCCGAGGGCGAATATCGCCGGGAACCCCCGCCCCTTCTCTGGGTCGTCGTGGTAGCCGCTGGTCACAAAGCGCCCCCAGGTATACCCCCGCCGCTGCATCCACTCCCACTGCTCGCTCGGCAGCCGCCGGTACTCGTAGACCCCTGCCCCCGCCGGCACCACCAGGTCCGGCTCGGGCTCCGGTTCCGGTTCGGGCGCCGGCGCCGCCTCGTGGATCTCCAGCGTCACCGGCCCCGCCGAGGTCCGGATCGTCACCGTCTCCGCGGGGACCTCGACGATGGCCCAGCAGAAAAGAAACGCGACCAGGGCCGCCATCACCATTCGCTTTCTCATCTCATCCTCCTCTCAAAAGAGCCCCGGGGACCTCGGGCAGTCACAGGGGGTATGAAGCCCCCGGGGCGTGGGGTGGCTAATGGTCCTCCGACTCACTGGCCGGCTTGTGTTCTTGGCAGCGAGGATTTATCTCCTCGTCCGGGTCGTAGTCGTCCGTGTCGTCATCGTCCTCGTCCCCTGCGGCCACCTTGTACGCGCACGCGCTGCAGAGGTCGGGGTGCACCCACCAGCAAGGCCCACCGTCGTCCGGGAGGCAGGAGTGGTCGTCGTCACAGCCGCAGACGCGGCAAACCCGCCGTGCCGGTTGAAGCGCTTTCAATTTCGCCTGTTTCTGCTCTTCGGCCTGGGCGTCCGCCTGGGCGAACAGGCGCCGCGCCGCGGCCTTCTTGTCCTCCCACGGCCACACGGTAGCCAGGAGCGTGACGCCCATCCGGAAATTGCTGTAGCTCTCGAATGGATGATTGAACGTCCGAGAGCTGTGTGCCTCGATTCTGAAAATGTGCATCTATCCTCCTCCTTACGCCTCAGCCAATGCCTCCAGAAACGCGCTGTGAACTGCACACGAAGCCCCGGCGGTCCGGGCTGTCCTCTGTGTGCTCTTGGCCGCCGGCCACTGCCACAGCATCAGCGACAGCGGCCCGATGGACATTTGCAGACAGCGGATCCCCTCGACCGGCTCGACGAGCTGGGTAAACGGCTGCCACCCCGCCCTCCCCTCTATCGTTGAATAGGTCCGCGCCGAGCACTGCCTCTCTCATCTCGTCCCAGTTCTGATTCCGACTCAGTGTCGTGCTGTCGACCGAGTCGGCCCCTATTTCCCGCGCCCATCTGATACGGTCGCGCGTGCCCACGCCGCCGATATGCGCCTGCTTGCCTACGTCATGCGCGAATTCGACCCACATCTGCGCGGTTGCCAGCTTCCAGGCCATAGTGCCGCCGACGAAAATATGGGTGAACCGCTCAAGATGGTATGGCGTGAGGTCCTGCGGAAGCATCCCGTCCTGCACGGCAAGCGCCAGCCGCGGCGCTGTCAACAGTTGCCCGTAGGCCCAGCCGACGCTAAAGCCGAGAGACGCGCGGCCGCCGGCGACGATGTCAGGGGCGACTATGAAGTCGACGCTGAGACCCCATCGGTGCGCCCCCTCAATGGCTTTGAGGAACGCGCCCTCATCGAACGGAAGCCCCCGTTTCCAGCATCCCCAGGCGCCGTTGTCGAGCGCGCACCGCACGCCCCTCATCTGCCCCCAGCGCTTGCTCGGGCTCCAGCTGCGGGAACTCGAAAGCATGACGCCACATCCCAACTCGCGCACGTGCTCCAGCCCCTTACCGACCATCGCTCCGATGTAAATCAGCATCTCTCTTCCCACGAAACCGTCACCTCTACCCTGGGGTTTTCCTTGTCGATGTTCCATGCCCCGTGGCAGCCCGCGACGTATTTGTCCACCCGAGGCACGGCGGGGCGCACTTGGTTGGCACGGCGGGGCGCACTTGGTTGGCCCTGCGGTCGAGGTCGTCCATCTCGTAACCCTGTCCCATAGTCATAGAGCGCTCCTCTCCTACTTAGGCCTCTTATGAACATAGTCAAAAGCCGGCCCGCCGGGGCTCGCGTCGGCGACCTCGGCCTTCCTGGGGCGGTTCTTCTCGATGATGTCGATGCAGTGGCAGACGGCCTCGGCGAGGGTCGACCCGCCTTTAGCGTCGCTGGACGCGTCCGAAGAGATGTCCTCTCCTGACCTGACCTGTCCAGGGGCCAGGTCAGGAGAGGAATGACATGACATGGAAGGACATGGAAGGGATAGGCCGCCGTTGTCTGCCACTGTCTGCCGTTGTCCGCCGCTGTCCAGACTCGCGCCGACGCGCTCCGGGTCGAACTTCCCGCGCAGGCTCGCAAAGCCCGGCTCCGGCGGACCCTTGCCCCCGGCGTGGCGCTTCTGCGCCCGCTGGATGCGCTTGTGGATGAACTCCCAGCAGTGGTCGTGCCAGTCGTGGACGACGAGGCGATGGACAGGGTGGCGGTCCAGCCACCGGCACTCGACCATCGCCTCGATCATCCGACCTGGTTCCCCTGCCCAGCCGGCGGCGTGCTCTATGGCCTCGTCGGGCCAGCGGCCGATGTCCCCCCTGTAGGCGAACGCCGCCGCAAAATGCCAGGTATGCTCCAGGAGGCCGCTGGTCTCCGCCGCGCCGGTGCCCAGAACGCTCCGCAGGTGGATGTGCTTGGGATGCTCGGGCGTCCCCAGTTTCACGGTATGGCCCTCCTGCGGATGTAATCAGTCGAACCTGCAGAAGAGCATCACGATCACGGCGTACACGGCGGCCGTCACGACGAGACAGACGGCACCGTACCAGACAGCGCGCAGCACCGCTCTCACGGTGAGCCCGTCCTCTTTGCCGCGCATGGCACTCCCCTTTTCCCCCCGTCCATAAAGTCGCCCGGCGGGGTGGGAAGGAGCGGCCCCGCCGGGCCCAAGCGTCAGGAGCTGGGGGGGTGCTCCCGGACGCGTCTTAGAATATCATCAGCGCGCTCGCGGCCCTGGGCGACCAGTTCGTTGTTCTCCCCGCTCCGGCGGTGCGCGAGATAGAACGCCTCGAGGTCGGTCAGGCTGAACCGCCACGCGCCTCCCCACTTGGCCCCTCGCAGCTCTCCCGAGCGGGCGAGCTCCCGGACCTGGTACTCGGACGTCTTGAGCAGCTTGGCCGCCTCGGCAACGGTGAGCAGGGGATTGACCACGTGGTGGATCCCCCCGGTGCGGTAGTTCTCGAGGAGAAATTCGCCCCTGCTGCCCTTCTCGCGCAGCAGCCGCCCCTCGATTACCTTCCCGGCCCTCATCACTCCAGGCATCCGGTCCCCCGCACCGCAGCGCTGCGCTACGGCTCGGCCTCAAAAAAATACTCGATCCTCCGCCCCAGGCGTCCCGCGTAGACCGCGAGGATGTCCGCCTTCGGCTGGGTTTTGCCCGTCAGGTGATTTTTGACCGTCGCTGCGTCCACTCCGGCCGCCGCGGCCAGCTGGGTTGGCGTGACGCCCGCCCGGGCGACCGCGGCCGCAAGACGCTGCACGCTGTACCTTACACCGTACCTCTTCCCCTCCATGATTCCCTCCACGCGCCGCACCGCAGCGGTATGGTACAGTGTTCTTTCGGCGCGTCAAGGGGAAATCTAAAGTTTTTTCACAAATAATTCTTGACCGCTCCGGTGCGCTCGCTATAACACCCTCCTGGGGTATGGTCACGGTTTCGGGTCCCACGTAGCAGGTCACTCATGGCAGCAGCGCCGCGGTTCGGAGAGATCATCAGGCAGTACCGCACGCGCGCCGGTCTCGGGCAGCGGGAGCTCGGCGAGAGGATCGGCGTCTCGGAGTCGTGGGTCGCGGCGATCGAGGCCGAGCGCCACCGGCCGACCATCGAGCGCCTCGAGCAGCTGGTCGTGGCGCTCGGATGCACGTCAGGGGAAGCCGGGGAGCTCAGGGAGTTGAACCTGAGCCTGCGCGCCAACAGGGAGGGCCGCGAGCTCGCGGAGATCCTCATGGCGCGCGCGGGGAGCGCGGGGCAGAGGGGGACCGAGGGCGTCGTTCGCCACCGGTTTGTTCCGGTCCTTATTCTGGCTGTCGGGGAAGATCCGCGACTTGGAGGTGGTATCGTGACCGAGAGGTACCCGGTCGCCGAAGACACCGGCGACGAAGAGCTGTTTCTGTGGAGTGTCATTGGGGACGGGATGGCACCGCGACTGTCGGCCGGGACGCTTGTAGTCGTCTCGCCGGGTACGCAGCTGCGCGCGGGGGCGCCGGCGCTCTGTATGCTCACGAGCGGGCTCGTCTGTGCGCTGTGGAGCGGCGAGGGCGACAAGTGCCGCCTGGGCTTTCTTAACCCGGACCATCCCGCGCGCCTGGTCCCGCGCGACGAGGTCGTCTGGTGCTACGCTATCGTCAAGGCCTACGTGGACGTCTAAGCTGTCTTGTGGAAGTTTTGTGGAAGAAAGCGCCTCCAGGGGCCGCTGCACCGCCACACAGCCCGACGCCTCCCAACGGGGCGACGGCGGACCTAACCCCTTCGGGGGCCGCTGGTTGTCACTCAACGCCCGCGCCCGTCGAGACTTACGCCGGACGCCCCGAAACGTTTTCCTAAACCGGGGGTCGCAGGTTCGAATCCTGCCGGGCGTACCATTTAACTTCTAACGAGAACGCGACTTATGGCAAGGGGCAGAAAAGCCGCCGACGGGCCTGTGGAAGAATTGTGGAAGGGTCGCATCGTAAAGGTGGGCCGCGTGTCGGTATACCGGCGGGGGAGATGGTACCACTGCTACTTTCATCTGGACGGAAAACGACACCGCGAACAACTCGACACCGACGACGCGCGAGTCGCCCTTGAAACCGCCAGGACGGTCGACGCCAGCCTGGGGCACGAACGCCCCTCAGAGGTCATGCGTTCCCTGGCCGACCGCGCGGCCGGCGTTCCCTCGCTCCGCGTCTCCGCGCTGATGGATGCCCTCGAGGCCAACCGCAAGGCGGCCGGACTCAGCAAGTCCTATCTCAGCTGGCTCGGCTGGCGCCGGCGCCAGGCCCAGGGGCTCCTCGGCTCGCTCAAGGTCCGCAGTATCGCCCGCGCCGACTGCGAGGGTGTCCTCTCGGCCGTCACGGGCCGGCGGGGCATGGCTCAGTATCTTCGCACTCTCCTACGCTTCGCTGTGGCCGTCGGCTACATCGACCGCTCGCCGATGTCGGACGTCCGCGTGCCGGCGCCGGGCCGCAGCCGGCTCCCGATGCCCTTCCACGGCGCGCCCAACGTCCCGCAGTATCTCCTGCCCGGGCAGGTCGCGGAGTACCGCGGGGTCTTTGCCGGCACGCTGCTCGATGGCCCCTATCTCCTGGGCCTCTACGCCGGGTTGCGCCTCCAGGAGATTGTGTTCCTGGAGTGGCCGCGCGTGAGCCTGCGGTCGCACACGCTTCAGGTCGCGGCGGTCGGCGAGTGGCGCCCGAAATCGAGACAGGCCCGGACGCTCCCGTTACACGCCGAGCTCTACGCGTGGCTGTCGGCACACCGAAAGCGGTGGGGACCCGTCTGTCCCTCCCCGGAAGGAAAGCGCTGGCAGCCGCGCAACCTGCGGCGCAAGGCCGATATGATTATTGACGCGGAAAACAGGCGGCGAAAGGCGGACAACCCGAGGGCGCGAACCTTAAAGCGGCTGGGCTTTCACACGCTCCGGCACACCTTTGCCGTCGCGGCTGCCGGCGCGGGGATCCCCCTTACCACCATCCAGGCGTGGCTCGGGCACGCCGACCTCTCGACCACCCAGCTCTACGCCCATTTTTCGCCGGCATACCAGCGCGAGGGCATCGAGCGCGTCGCGTTCTGACCTGCGCCCCATCAGCCACACCAGGCACAGGCTCCCCGGAAAATAGAGGCCGAGCTCCAGCGGCCCCAGGTACGCCGGCACCGGCCTGTTGATGCTGAAGAAGGTACCCAGCGTCAGCAGCGCGCACCACCATGCGACCGGTCGGAACCACTGCGCCCTGCGCGCGGCCACGAGCCCCGCGGCGAAGAGCGGCAGGACCGGCCAGGCGGGTACGGCGGTCCGCGTGAACTCGAGCCAGCCCATCGGTCCCGTCCACTCCTGCCGCATCCCGATGATATGCAGCCTGCGCTGGATCATATCGAGAAGCGGCTGGTACGGAGGGACGCCGCCCATAAAGACGACCGGGTTCAAGAGCGAGAACGCCACGAGGGAAACGCCGATCGCCGCCAGGGGCTTGACGAGCCTGTCGCGTCCGCGGCAGTACGCGACCAGGTAGCCGACCAGCGCAAGCACCATGAGGGCCCCGTTGAGCTTCGCGCCCGTGGCCAGGCCCGCCAGCGCCCCCAGGTAGAGGACCACCTTGAGGCTGGTCGCCTCGGCGCGAAGATGCCAGTACGTCCAGGCGGCAAGCATCGCCGCCATCGCAAACGCGAGGAGCGCATCGGGGCCGGCGCGCGCGACCACATCAAACACCTGTATCTTCGAGAACGCCAGCGGGACGACGGCCAGCGCGGCCCAGGCCGAGGCCCTGGCCGTCCCGACAGAGCACCCCAGCGCCATGCGCGCGGTCAGCCACAGGAGCGCCAGCGTCGCCAGGTAAGCCGCGACGTTGACCGACCGCATTACCATGACGCCCTGCCAGGGAGGCAGGCGCCCCTCGAGGATGTTCTGCGCGTGCGACTTGCTGTAGTCCGCCCGCGGGCAGGGGAGCTCCGTCAGCCGCGACAGCCGCAGCGCGGCGCCGTAGGCCCAGCGGTTGACCGCCGGGACGTCCACCGCCGCGTTGTAGAGCCACCCGCCATACGGCCGGCACTCCGCCGGCCAGCGGCACGACCGCAGGTACCACAGGTTCTCGTCGAACGGCCTCAGCGGCGTCGCCATCGTCTGCCACAGCAGCAGCAGGCCGTAGAGCACGGCCAGAGCGGGAAGGGCTACTCGTCTAACGGCCTGTCTCATTTCCGCGTCCCCCAATATGAGAAAGCGCATACGCCGGAAGTTTATACGCGCCACGGAAAGAAACGTCAAGAGAAAAACTTCAGCGGCTGCGGGATCCCCGGCCCCGCCGGCCCCTGCCCGCCGTCTCGGGCTCCTCTTCCAGGGCGCCTTTCGTCCAGATGAGCTCCAGCGGCTTGCCCCTGCGGATTGCCCTCTCGGCCTGCACGAAGTAAGGCGTGGGGACGCCGGCGATCTTGCCGAAGCCCTCGGCGGCGCGTTCGAGCGCCAGGATGAAGTCCGCGCTCTGTACCATGTCCAGGACATTCCCCCCGCGCTCGACGGCGCGCCTGGCCGACGACGCGGCCTTCAAGAGGTCGTCGACGGACGCAAAAAGCGGACTGGCCTGGTAGCCCCAGGGCTCCTTGAGGAGCCGGTCGAAGATCGTCTGCGCGAGCTGTCCGAACACCAGCACGTTGTTGAGCGGTCCGAGAATGAGCGGCCTGAGCTGCCGGCGGGGCCGGTACTTCAACCCGTCGGCCAGCAGCTGAAACAACGAGGGCAGGACGACCCACACGAGTATCAGGTTGGAGAGCGCCTTGACCCTGGATCCCCGGCCGTACCGCAGCGCCCGGGCGTAGGTGGCCTCGCTGCGAAAATACTTGTTGAGCTGCGACTGGAACATCGTGAACATCTTGGCCCAGGACCCGCCGCGCTGGAGGGAGCTCAGCGTCTCGACGTTCGACGTGGGCTGGGTCCTTTCTGTGACCCTCTCGGCAAAGCGCCACGCCTGGGCCTCGGACTTGCCCGTCTTGAGGGCGTAGCGGTACGCCGCCCAGGCGCCCTGCATCACCGCGAGCTGGTCGCCCTGGCGCGTCAGCAAAAGGTAGAGGTCCTCGACGCTCCCCTTGCCGCTTGCGACCCTCGCGGCGCGGCGGCGCCCGCGGCCGGCCAGTGCCGCCCGTATGTCCCTCTCGAAGCCCGCGCGGAACCGCTCGGCAATGAGAGGCGACCCCTCGATAAGGTGCCGGTAGTGGTCCAACGGCGCCCTCCAGAAGTCGGCAACGCCCTGGAAGAACCGGCCGGCAGGCATCTCCAGCATATACGCCAGGACGCTCGGGACCTGCTTTGCCGCTATGACGGGCTTGAACCCCAGCAGGGCCTTGATGGCGTTGCGCCGCAGCCAGTCGAGCACAAAGACGCTGCGGGCCCGCGTGACGCCGTCGCGCGCTATGTCGTTGAGGAAGTCGTCGACCTTGGCGAGGACGTCCGCGCCGCGGTACTGCCGTATGGCCTCGCGGACGTCCCTGTGCTGGAAGAGGCGCCTCATCTCCCGGACCGGCACCGCGAAAGCCCGGTAGTGCTCCATCTGGAGGATATGGTTGACGAGGGTGCCCGTCGCGGACGTGTACATGAGCGGGTGCAGGTTGGGCACGCGGGTTTTCAGGGAGCGGCTCGTGACGGCCGCGTAGCGGCTGGTCTCCTGGCCCATGAGCACGTTTTCCGGGATCCCCGCCTCGACGTCCCTGGAGATCGGCGAGTAATGCCTGTTGTGGGGCAGGTTGACGCCGTTCATGTCGCGCCACACCGCGTTAACGCCGTGGTAGTATCGCTGGTAGAACGCGAGCTGCCACCGGCCCCAGGCCTTCTCCTCGTCGCTCAGGCCCCCCTCGATGGCCTTCAGCATTTTCGGAGTGAGGGCGTTGCCCCTCGGGTGCATGAGGGTCTCCGTCAGGGTCGGGTCGTGCATCTCCTCCCACTTTTTCAGCATCTGCTCGGCGGTCAGCTTCAGGCGGACGAGCTCGCCCCGGGCGTTGACGAACTCGCCCAGGTCGAGTTCGACCATCTCCATCGTGTTGAGTATGCGGTTGAGCTCGCCGGTGTCCTGTGTGCCGAACACGACCTCGAGGCCGACCCGGACCTCCTTAAAGACGTCCATCGTCCCCCGGGCCTGCTCCGTGCGCGCATCGTGGATCACGTTCGTCAGCTCGAAGAGGGCGCCCTCGTACGGTTTATGGCCGCGCTCGCGCTGGGAGAGCTTCTCTATAAGCTCGTCCCAGCCGTACTGCGCGTTGAGGAACTTGTCGAGCCAGGTCCGCTGCGCCTCGCGCTGGGCGCGCGGGATCGTGCCGGCGCCGGGCTTGAGGCCTTTGCCCTCCGTAATGACGCCAACGGCGACCTCGGCGTTGCGCTCGGTGTTCTCGCGCGCCAGCTGGCGCTTGGCCTCGGCCAGGCCCAGCCCCGACCTCTTGATATGCCGGATCTCCTCCAGGGCCCAGGCCGCCTCCTCCGCGGTCATCTGGTTAGTCCCCCACAGCTTCATCCGCTCGATCTTGTCCATCATGTCGTCGTAGGACGCCGGCGTGCCCCCCTGGGGCGACTCGTAAGCCTCTATGGCGGCGTCGATGGAGGCGCGGACCTGGTCGCGGTCGTCGTTGCGGTGCGCGCGGATGTCCTCCAGCTTCTCCTCGACGTCCGCGGTCCGGCGCCCCTGGAGGTATCCCCTCTCCCCGCTGCGGGGCTTGCCCCTGGCGAGCTCCCGCTGTATCAGCCCGCGCAGGTCCCGGGCCTGCTCCTGCTCGGCCATCTTCTGCCCCAGGGTCATTACCTTTTCCAGGCCCTTCTTGGTCGTGACCTTGTCCAGGTGGGGCAGCAGCCGGCCGCGGGTTTTAGTTCCGACGTGCTTTTTCAGGAACTCGGCCAGGGCGGCGCGCAGCTCCTTCTGCCTGACCTTCTCGTCCATGAACTGCTTGCGGACCTTCGCCGCCGCGTCCTGGGCGGCTTCCTTGCGGATGAACTCCTCGGCCTGCTTGAAGTCGCTCCTCACGTGCGCGAGCGCGCGGCGGGCGTCGCGTACCTTCTTCTGGAGCTGCTCGCGCGCCACCGACTCGCCGGCCTGGCCGGCCTTGCGTACTGCGGCGAGGACCTTCGCGCGCAGCGACTCGGTAATAAACGTGCGTTTCGTCCTGGTCTTCGTGGAGGGCCGCAGCAGGGAGCTCTCTATGTCCGCCTCAGTGGCCCCCTGCTCCATTGCGACGTCCACGAGCGTAGAGTTGATCTCCTCCAGCGTGTAACCCTCTTTCAGCCCGGAGTATTTTGCCCAGGCGAACTCCAGGCCCGCGTCCCCCATCTCGAGGGCCTGGTCGAGCGCGTAGGCGTTCACGTTCCCGTATTTGCGCTTGGCGGTGACGACCTGGTCGAGGAGCTCCAGGAACGTCTCGATTGACTCCCCGCCCCGACCCATGGCGTCAAGCGTCTCGTCCCACCCCTTCTCGGTGCCGACCGCGCGGTCGCTGCGGATGATATGCCGCCAGAGGTACTGCCGCCCGCCCTTCTCGCCGGGTCGGCCGACAAACTGCATTACCTCGCCCTTCCACTCCGGTATGCCGATCCGGTAGCGGGTGTGCGCGTTGATCCCCTCGATCCCCCCGACGCCCTCGCCCGCTCCCTCGGCGCCGACGAGCATCTCCCTGTAAGACCAATTCTTCAAAATCTCCTGCTCGGCCTCCCGGACCATCGACGCGCGGGTCTGGACCGAGACCTCCCGCGGCGGCTCCAAGAGGCGCGCCAGGTCCTCGACGATCTGTTCGATGGGGGCGCGCCGCGCGGCGGTCTCCGCGGCCTCCTGGTCGGTCTCCGCGGGCGCCGCCGGCGTCTTGGGCGCGGGCTCGAGGGGCAGCTCGCCGCCGGCCTCGCGGACCTGGAAGCCGGGCAAGCTCTCTCCGCCGGCCAGACCGAGCCACTTTTCTATCGCCGCGGCCACGTTCGGCGCGTGTTGTTCACCGCGGGCTGCCTGGTCTCGCGCCCATTCAAGCGCCTCTTGCGCCGCCGCCGCGACGGCCTCGTCTCGGGTCTCATAGCCTTCGTCCCTGCTCGAGGGGCCCATGAGCGCGCCGCTGTGTGACCCGTAATGCTGCTCCAGTTCTACGCCCCAATGCCAGCGCCGGTCCTTGTACCCCTTGACGACGCGCAGAGTAACCTCGGTCCTGTAGGACTTGGGCAGCCGGATATGTATCTTCTCGCTCCGCGTGAAGGCCCCGTACTCGTTCGGCGCCTCTCCTTCCGGCGCCGGCGGCTCTTGCTCCTCGCGCTCCCACCGCGCCAGCTTTTCCATGAACTCGCGGCGGTCTTGTGCCACGGCCTCGGACTCGGCCGCTTGCTCCGCGGCCTCGGCCGTCGGCGGCTCCGCCAAGAGTCCGCGCTTCGGCGGCGCGTCTCTCAGGGCGAAATACGCCTCCCCCCGTGCGTCCCACATGACCGCGAAATAGTCCCTCATGTCCTGGGCGACCAGCCTTGTCAGAAACGCCCTCGACTCGGCCTTCCTCGGCTGGAGCTTGCGGGCGAGGACCTCTATACGTTGCCAGGGTCTCTTCGCCAGGGCGGCCGCGGCAGGCTGGAGATACCGGCGTGCGAGGTTTTTCGCCGTCGCGCTATTGCCCCCCTGCTCCATTTCCTTACGCACGAACTCGTCGAACATCTCCCTCTCGGCAATCTGCGAGAGTCTCTCCTGGGCCCAGGGCTGGGCGCGATACTCGAGAAGTACCTCTCGCGGCACGCTTTCCCCGTCGCGCAGCGCTTTCTGCAGGACGTCGCTGTGTTCTACCTTGCCCCCCTTCGCGTCGACGCCGTAGTAGAGCCACTTGCGGACGGGGTGGGTGCCTCTATCAGACCGCCAGGGGTGCCGGACCCTGCCGCTCTCCCACTCGGCACGCGTCATCTCCCAGGGTTCTTTCCCCTCGACCTCCGCTCGCGCCGCCTGCGCGGCGGCGACCTGGGGCGGTAACGGCTCTTCTTTCTCGACCTGCGCCTCGGCCCTTTTGCGCCCCGCCTCCCTCTCCCTGGCGCCCAACCACGCGGCGACTTCTCCCTCGGCTTCGGGCGCCGCGGACCGAGGCGCCTCGGCAAACCCCAGGTCGGCCGGCCTCAGCTTCTGCCACTTGTCGGCCAGGGCCCTCGCGGCGTTATACAGGAGCGTCGTTGCGCGGCCCACGCCGGCGCGGCGGTCGTTGTAGAAGTTCTCCGCCGCGACGTCGAGGTCGTCGGAGATCTGCCCCTTCATCGACGCGAGCTGCCTGACCATTCTTGCCGTCTCGTCGTCCCCCCGTTCCCGCAGCTCCCTCTCCGCCTGGCGCAGGAGCGCCTTGCGCTCCTTCCCGAGATGCCTGGGTGCCTCCTCCCCGCCGAAAAGCGTCTCCCTCTTCTCCTCGACGATGGGCCCGGGCTCGGTCTCCTCGAGGCCGCCGGCAAAGAGTGACGGCGCGGGCTCACCGGGCCTGGCCGGTCGGCGCCGGCGCTCGGCTATCGGCCTTCCAAAGAGGTCCACCGGCCCCGCCGCCTCGGCCGGCCTTTCCTTCTCCGGCTCCTGGCCGAAAAGCCCCGCCTGGCGGACCTGGAAAGAGGGGAACCCCACGCGCAGCGCCGAGTCCTTCATGGCCGGCGTAAGTGGGAAGCCCCAAGCGGGCGCACCCGACGAGACCTTTGTGAGGAGGACCTTGCCGCCGAAGCGCTTGACGAGCTTGCGCGCGGTGTTGACGAGGACCTTGTCGTAAAACTCCGCCAGGCCGCCGGCCCCCACCTCTATGCCTTCTCGCTCTATGACGATGGTGTGCGTCGGGTCCGACTCTATGGCCTGGAGTACCTCCGGCCCGAGCTGTCCGCCCAGGCCCGCGACGAGGGCCTGCCGGGATGGAAAGCTCCAGCTTTGGACCAACGCATTCGGCGCCCCGGTCCGGTAGCGCTCGCCCGCGGATTGGTACAGTTCGACGCGATAGACTCCCTCCCTGGTGCGCGAGGCCTCGATCATGTTCCCGCGGTAGGTCTGGCCCCACCGCTGGTTCTGCTGCGCCCCCGTCGTCCAGGCCACCATGTCGTAATCGTTCTCGGCCGCCCACCGTATCATCCGCTTCAGGCACAGTTCGGGCCAGGTGTGGCGGAAGGGGGCGTCTGGCACGCCGCCCACTTGGCGCGCCGTCATCTGGCGCGCGGCCTTTTCTTGCGCTTCGGCGTCAGTGTCGGCGTACACGGTCAGCGTGCCGTTCGTCGGGTGCCTGACGATGTAGGCATATCGCCCCGCTCGGGCCAGCGCGTGTGGCGTCCAAAGGCCCGGGCTCCGCTCGACCACGGTCCACTCCTCCGGACGCGACTTGACGATATACCCGTCCTCCCTGCCCTGCTGGTGGAGGTCGCTCTGGATCTCCTCGATAAAGAGGACCTGCCGGCCCGCCTCGTCGGTGGTCCTGTCGAAACGCACGTGCGCGACGACGCCCTGTTCTGTCCAGTGCGGCTGCTCGTAGTCCATCGCCTCGTCTACGCGAAGGAGCAGCTCCGTGTAGTGGGGGCCCGCGCCCATGAGCGTGTATTCAGGGTATTGTACTCTCCTGTCCTCGGGGGCCTCCGCGGCCGTTTCCTCCCAGAACTGCACCATCCAATGAGCGGCCTGGTCCCAGGCGTGGCTTACGTTGTAGGCCGTGATTCGCCAGGCCGCGATCTGGTCGAGCTCGCCATACGGGCGCAGCTCGTACCTGCCGCGGCCTTTCTCTACCACTTCAACGGGTATGTCGATCGAGTCCGTCCGCCAGACGCCGGGGTGTTCCTCGTACCAGGCGAAGTCCTTCTCCTTCGGCGGTTTCTCGTACTTCTCGAGCTCGTCGACGATGATCTCGTTCTGGCGCATGGCCGTAAGGAGCTCGTCCTTGCTGACCATCCCGTCCCTGGTGAGCTTGCCAAGCGAGCTCCCGAGCTCCGTCCAGAATATCTCCTCCTCCTTGACGCCGGCGTTCTGGACCATCCTCATGACCTCGTCGGGGCGCGCCCGCTCGCCCATCTTTTCCTCGAGGACGCGCAGGAGTTTCGAGTAGAACACCGGGGCGAAGTCGGCCTCCTCGGCCCTGACCTGGTAGGACGGCCACAGGCGCCCCTGCGTGCGCTGCTCGAAGGGAGGGGTCGCCGGGCCTGGGGGCTGTATTTCGCGCGAGGGAGGCGCTTCAGCGCCGAAGGCTTGACGCCAGAGGTCTTCGAGCCATATTGGGTGGGCCGTCGCCCGGAAGGTCCGTATACGCGCCAGGAGCGCCCGCAGGGACGCCCTCGCGCGCTCGAAGAGATGCCGGATCGGGCCGACGCGCTCGTGGAGCTTTTTCGAGAAGATAAAGACGGCCCCCTCGTCGCTGAAGTGCTCGCTTACCCGCCTGGGGTCCTGTGTGGCGGCGTGCCACTGTTCGACGCGGCGCTGCTCGGCCGCGGGCAGGCGCCTCCAGAACCGTTCCAGAAATTCATGTACGGCCGTTTCCGCGTCGGCCCCCTGCAACAGGCGCACGGTCGTCTGAAGCACGCCGGCCTGGAGCTTGGCCTCAGTTACGCCGTGGACCTCGTACTTGACGCCCGGGCGCGGGACGATGCCCTCGGCCGCGAGGATCTCCGGCGTCGCCTCCATCACCGAGGAGAGGATCTCGAGCCGGCTGTTCTCGTCGAAGTCGGGGGCGACCTTCAAGAGGTAGCGCAACAGGCGCGCCTCGCCCGCGGAGATCCTCCCGCGCTGGCGCGCCTCGCCGACCTGGTAGGCCGCGCCGCCCCCGCGCACCTGGCGCCCCGCTGCGGGGGCACGATAAACGTAGAACTCGCCCTCGCGGACATAGCCTTCTGGCAGGGCTAACGGGTGTCCGCCTCCCAATGGCGACGCCTGCGCCGCGTTCACATTGTCAAACAGCTCGGCATTTATTCGTTCGCGTCGTTCCATGCCCTCTTTGAGATTCGCTCGGGCGCCTGTCAGAACAAGGACATCTTCCCCTTGAGCCCTGGTGAATAGAACATTGCCTTCGGCGTCGTAGCGAAAAGGAGCGCGTCCCTCCTGAACGGCTTTCGTACCGTGTTCTCCACGGGCAACTCTGCGATCTAAGTCCCAATGCGCGTGTTCTTCTGGCGTCATCTCCCACGGCTGCTTCTCGGCCTTCGCTTCCGCACGGCCAGGGCGCCGGCTTATGTGGTCGGGCGGGCCCAATTCCGCTGCCCCAGGAGCCGGCGCCTCCGCCGCCGCGGGCTGCGGCGCAACACCCGGCGGCGGCGGTTGCGGCTTCCGCTTCCTGACGAGGCGCGCTTCCTTCTCGTCGATGAAGAGCTTGCCCATGCCGGCCTGTACGATCCACCCGCGCTTGCCCTCCCCCAGGTCGACGAACTTCTCGGCCCAGCCGCGCCCTCGTTCGCCCTGTATGAAATCCCCGACCTCGATTACCTGTCCTGGTGTTTGAAGTGCTCCACCTGGGCCAGGCGCTTCACGGCCTTCGCCTTCGACGGGTAGGGGCCCCCCAGGTTCTTGCCCTTGTGGCTCCTCACGTGCCACCCGTCCTTTTCCTTCCGTACCATACTGACCTCCTCTCGGGACTATGCGCCCCGCTCGTACCTCGACCTCCGCCCCGGGCAGGCGCACCGTTTCCGCAGGCACGATTTCCGGGACGGGGTAGCTGACTGCCTTGGGCGAGACGACGCCGGCCGGCGCCGCGCCCATTTGGAGCTGACTGACGCCTCGCGCCGCCCTGCCCTCGAGCGCGCGGTCTATGCGAGAGGCGCGCCTCTCGGCCTGAGCGCGGGCCTTCTGGACCTGGCGCGCGCCTCCGACGGCGGTTGTGACGTCCACGCCCTGCCCGAAGGCCATGAGCACCGGGATGGAAAGCCCGGCGTCCACGAGCTCGCTGACGCCGGCGCGCATCTGGCCTTCGAAGTCGATGTCCAGGGGCCTGCCGGACGCGCGGGAGGCGTAGCTGGCCGCCGCCTGGGTGCCGAGTTCGACGGCCTTCTGCGCGACCTCTTCGGACCATTCTTTCCCCAGGACGACCGCGGCCTTCCCCGCGCTCTTGACTATCTGCCCCATCACCGACTTCGCGTAAGCCTGCCTGAACGCCTTCAGCGCGCCAGCGGCGAGGCCCGTCGGCATCATCTGTCTGACCTGGAGGTCCTCGATTACCGCCTCGGCCACAGCGGCCCCCAGGGCGAATATGTTCGCCTGGACGGGTTCCATCCCCGCCGCCAGGAGCTGCCTCCTCCTGTCCGGCCAAATCTGCGTCACCCAGAACGCCGTCCCGCCCATCGGGGCCCCCGCCGCGGCGACGCCGCCGTACAACATCGCCGGGGCCATCCTCGCGGCGCCGAAGACGCCCCTGCCGACGAGCTGGCCGACGGCGCCCGTGTCCGGCTCGGGCTTTACCGGGCGCAGCTCGTCTTTCAGTGCCTGGTAGACCTTCTGCGACTCGATTTTCCCGGGCGTCCACCCCTGGAGGGCTCCCTTGCCGCCCGCGATCTGCCCCGTCGCGAGTTGGATGAACTCGATTTCATTGGTGCCCAGGTCGACATAGCCGCGCTCGACCTGGTCGGCGATCTTGCCCAGGACGCTGCGGGCCTCAGGCTCGGCCAGCACGCGCGCGGTCTGCTGTGCGTGCTCGAGCTCGGCGTCTCGTTGGATGGCGGGGGCGTTCATGACACCGTAGGCGAGCTGCGGCTGCGGGCCTCCCTGCCACGGCGCCGTGCCGGAAAGCCCCTCGGTGAGGTCGAGGGCGCCCGGCGGCCCCACCGGCAGGGCCGCGGCGACCGCCGGCTGGCCGTATCCGAACTCCAGGGGCGCCAGGCGATTGACCTCCGGGGTGTCCAGGGACGCCAGGCGGTTGCGCTCGGGCTTGTCGAGTGACGCCAGGCGGTTTTCCTCCGGCTCGTCCTCGACGAGGCTTTGAAGGCGGTTGGTCACTTGCCACCCTTCAGGAGGCGCAGGATCTCCCTGACGTTGGCCGGGTTCTCCGCGAGTTTCCTGTTGGCGATGTCGATTTCCGCCCGCGACAGCTCGTTCCTGGCCGCCATGCCCTGCAGTTCTGCCATGCCCGCCTCGATTTCCTGCTGCGTGACGGGGCCGCTCGGTGCGGGGGCCTGCTTGGGCGCTTCGGCCGGCGCGCGAGTCTCTTTAGACGCCTTCCCCTTCCCCTCCTGGGCAGCGTAGTATTTGGCGATCGCCACGCGGTCGCCGGCCTCCAGGTCCGTCCAGGGGATAGTGTCGCGCTCTCGCGGCGCCCTCCCGAAGGGTTTGACGGGCGCCAGGGGCTTGCCTGTTGCGGCCTCGTAGTCGACCTTTGAGATGGCAAGCGGCCCGCGGTTGCTTTCCATAGACCCCTTGTTTTCCAGGTCGAGCTCGCCGATGATCTCCGTCCAGCTGCGCGGCGCCGGCGGGGCCGTCCCGATAACGTTACCTTCGCTGTCCATGAGGGACCCCCCGGCGCCGACGCCGATTACGCGCGGCGGTGCCGTGCGCTCGTAGACGACCTCGCCGGTGACGGGATCGAATAGCGCGCCTCCCTGGCCCACGGCGATGGGCGCCCGCGGCTTGTATTCAGGCGGGACGGCCGCCTCCTCGACGCCCCCAGCGGTGAATCTTCGCTGCCCCGGTCCGAGGGTGTAGGGCTCTCCGGCCCCCGGCGCGAGGCCGAGCTTTATCCTCATGGCGCGGTCGCGTTCCTCGTCGCTGATGCCGCCGAACTGCATGGTGTCGCCGACGAGGCTCCCGACCAGGGACTGCGTCGCCGGGTCGAGGGCGCCCCCGTAGGCCCCTGCCGGGTTGAAAGCGTTCAGCGCCGCCCCCAGCAGGCTCTTGGGCTTGCGCGTGACGACACCCTGGACGTTCGCCTTTATCTCCGCGGGGGTCTTGCCCGCGAGCGCGGCCTCGAGCGCGGTTCGGCTCATGCCCTGGCGCCGCGCCTCGTCGAACTGGCTGAGCATGTCCGAGAGCGCGCCGAGGTTCGTCTCCTCGTAGGGGAGCCTCGTCGGCAGCTGTCCTATGTACGGCATCGTGGTCTCTCCTCTATCGGAACGAGGGTGTCGTTCCTACGCCCCCCCACTGGTAGCGGGCGTCGTATTTGCCGGACGGGCTCGCGCCCGAAAGCTGATTCGTCGCGGCCCCCGCCGCACCGCCAAGGCCGCCGCCCAGGAACGGCGCGACCATGGAGCCGATCTGCCCCGCAGTTCCCATCAGCTGCGAGAAACCGCTCGGCTTTCCCTGCGTCATGTAGGACGTCGGCTGCATCTGCCAGAGGTTGCCGGCGATCCCGGCGCCGGTCGTGTACGGGAGCATCACCTTCTGCAGCAGCGTGTTGTACTCCGCGTCGCGCCTGGCCTGGTCGAGCTCCCTCGGCAGCGCGCCGTACTGCATCCCTACGCCGACGCGGTTGACCGGCTCCTGGCCGTACTGCATTATTTGAGGCACGGCCCCCTGCATCCTGGCGCGCTCGGCCTCGTAGAGGCTCCCGAGAAGCGCCGACCTGTCCGCCCCGTAGCGCGCCCTCAAGTCCCCCTCGGTCCTCATGCTCGGCTCGGAGTAGTACATCCCGCCGGCCTGGGCGCCGCGCCGCAGTCCCGCGACGGATTTCGCCTCGTCGAGCGCGGACTGCTCCCTGAAGCCCTTCCAGTACTCCGAGGCCAGCGGGTCGTACCCGCCCCCCAGGGTGCGCTCGAGCTCGGCCATGCCCGCCTCGTAGCCGCGCGGCGCCTGCGAGAGGTATTGCTCCAGGAGCGTCTGCGCCTGCTGCTCCGCGCTCCCCATCCCGGCCACGCCGAGCGTGGGTATGTCCACCTTGCGGGACTGGCTCAGCAACCGCCGCAGGTAGTTCTGCGCCTGCTCCTGCTCGGGCGTGAGCGGGATCGTCTTGAGCTTGGGCGCCTCGCCTGTGAAGAATCCCATGTCTGTAGCCTCCTACGGCCCTTCGAGCACGGCCACGCGCGCCTCGAGGGCCTCCATGTCGCTGCGGTTGCGCCTGTGCTGCTCGTCCAGCTTCCTCATAAGCGCCTCTATGACCCGCCGGGCGTCCGCCAGGTCCCGGATCTCCACCGGCACCGTCACGGACTTCGCGGTCGTCGGCATCAGTAGTACCCCACAAGTTCAAAGTCAAAGACCATGCCCAGGAAGGCAAACGGCGCCGAGCAGCTCACCCTGACCTGGAAGCTCTTGGCCCTTACGTCGCATGGGAACTCGACGACCTGGTACTCGAGATCCCCCCCAAACTGGATGTCCGCGACCCGCTCCCACGTGGCCGCGCCGTCGGCCTTCACGTCGACGGCTACGTCCGTGACGGTCTGCGAGGGCCTCCAGTACGTCTGCACGTAGAGCAGGCGCTTGTACTGCGTGATTTCCTGCTTGGCGGTCAGGTCCGTCTCTATCACAAAATGCGCCTGGACGTCCTCGCCGTCCGAGGAGTTGGCGCCGTGCACCGCGTACACGTAGCCGTCGTAGTCGGCCGAGAGGTCCACCGTGTAGCCCTTGTCGCCCTCCACCGACTCCCAGGTGTCCCAGGCCCACTCCTCCCAGGTCGAATATGGTAAATCTTCCCAAACCATGCTCGACTGCCGGTTAAAGCGCCCGAAGGAGCTGACGGGCAGGTCGGACTTGTTCCACACCCCGCCGCCGAACTTGAGGATCCTGTTGTTGGTGGCCTGGCCGGAGCTGTAAGGTACCGCCCACCAGACTTCGTTATACTCCTCGATAAACGCGCCCCTGATGCCCGGCAGCGCGTCCGGGCCTATGTCCCTCACCAGCTTGTCGATCGACTGAGAGATCTCGCCCTCGACGACCTCGCGCATATTCCGGTCCGTGCCGTAGAAAAAGACCCGCCCCTCGCCGTCGACGACGACGCTGTCGGGCGCGCGGCAGCCGATGCCCAGCAGCACCGGGGCGTTGTTGAAAACGTCCTCCGTCGTCACGAGCCAGAGCTTATGTATCGACCTTTCCTTCAAGATGTAGAGGAGCTCCGCGGTCCCGCCAAAGCCCCCGGAGATCGCGTCGTTGCCTGTGATGTCCGCGTTGCCCGCGTTCCCGCCCGCCCAGGTGGTGTCGTCGCCGAAGTCGCACCAGGCTATGCGCTGTCCGTAGACCGTGGCGCCGGCGGTGATGTGGCCGAACATGAGGACGTTCTCGAAAGTCGTTACGAACTTGGCCTTGTCCACGACGCCGGCCGCGTCCGCCAGGGAGCCGCAGTGCGATCCCGGCGCGCTCGAGAGCCACTTGAGAGGGGCGTCCGAGTTGTTCGTCGAGACGACATTGTCGCAGAAGTTGACGCTCTGCCAGTACTCGCACCCCGCGCCCGCCGCCACGGTCCACTCGACCGTGAGCACCGACGAGGTCGGGTTCCAGGAGAAGATGTTGTAGGCCGTGTAGACGAAGAAGTACTCCACCCCGCCCGCCGCGGTGACGAGCTGGTGCATATGTATTACCGGCGTGGTCCCCTCGAAGACGTTCCCGTCCGCCGTCGCGGTGTTGATGTCCTCGACCAGGACGATGTCGGTGTGGTCGGTGTCGAACGTGGCCGAGACGACCGTGTAGAGGCCGTCGTTGTCCGTCGAGCCGTTGCAGCGGATCGTCTCGCCGGCGGTGAAGTAGCTGGACTGGTCTCCCGCGACGGTGAACGTCTTGGCCGCCAGCGCGGTGATGGGGAATACGCGCCGCGGCAGGGCGATTTTCTCAGCGGCGCCGTCGTAGAACTCGCGGACCGGCCCCTTGCAGCGGTGGACCTCGCCGTCCACCAGCCGGCAGTTGTCGTTGTCAGGCGCGTACGCCTCGGACAGGGCTATGCCCGGGACGTTCGTCCTGAGCCCCATTACGGGGCTTGCTATTCCAAACCTCGGCATCATGACACCGCGTGGGGGAGCTCCACCACCGTCAGAACGCGTTTGGTCCCCCAGGTCGTACAGCTGCACAGGGGGTTATAACTCGTCAGTTTCTTCCACTGGACCTTGACCGTGTAGGTGTCCGCGGCCAGGCCCGTCTCGAGCCACTGGACGGACACCGGGACCTTGTCGTCGGTGGTCGCAGGCGCCCAGGTGGTGCCGGTCTTTGCCACGCCGCCGACGAGCAGCTGGGCCGCCCCGCCGTGCTGGCAGGGGAAGGAAGCCACGATGAGCAGATCCCCGCCGGTGGTAGTGATGTCCACGTCCATGTCGGCCATGTCCGCCCAGGCGCCGGTCGCCTCGGAGATGTTGCTCGTGCCGGAGTCCTGCAGCGCCTGGCCGAGGACGCCCGTTTTCACCTGTACGCCGCTGCCTCCGATGGCGAGCGTCTCGCCATCCACGAAATCGCCGGCGCCAGTCTTGAGATGCCCAGCCTGGACGCCGTTGGCCGCGTCGCCGGATTTGAGCTGGAGCTTGCCGCCGCTCACGTCGATGGTCAGGTCGTCGGTGATGGCCGCAGCCGCCGCGGTGAAGTCCTTGCCCTCGAGGTTGAGGACGTGGACGCCGCCGGTCTGGATGGTCACGTCCTTGACGAGCTCGTCCTCGTCGACGATGCTGACGCCGACCTTGCCCCCGATCTCGCTGGCGAACATGACGGCCTTGTTTTCCCCGACCGCCGCCGGCACCGCCCTCTCCCTGAGCGTGAGCTGCCGGTGTTCTCCCGTGTCCGCGTCGTCGACCTGCCCCGCGCCCGGCGTGTCGGCCGGGAAGTAGTGGTCGACGTCGAGCCGCTCCTGGAGCGCTCGCTTCATCTCCCGGATCCGGTCGTTGCCCAGGCTGGGACGCTCGGCGTATTCCGCCGGCGTGTCCGTGTTTAAGGTGTCGCCGAAGGCCATGTCGTTCTCCTATATGTCGATGTACCTTACCCGCGCGAGCTCGTGCTTGGTCCGAGGCGCCAGGACCGTCATTTCCCCGTTGAAGGCCGTCAGCCACTTCTGCGCCTGGGCGTTGAGGTCGTAACCCTCGGCCACCTTCGCCGTGGTGAGGCAGTAGATGGCCTCGCGGAACTCGTCCGGCAGCAGGACCGTCGAGACGTCCCCGGGGTGGTAGCGGAAGTAGTCTATTCTGACGGTCACGTTTGCCGCCGGCGACCTGTCGAACAGGACCTCCCCCTTGAAAACGCAATACATCTCCGGCGTGCCGGCCAGCGCGCCCGACCCGGTCCCCTCCAGGTACTCGGCCAGGCTCATAGGCACGAGGCTGACGCCGTCTATCGACACCTGGCGCATGGCCTTGTAATCCGCAGGCAGGCTGACGGCATCCTCGGTCGCCAGGAGTACGGGGCTCTCCGTCGCCTCCAGGAAGTTGCCCAGGCCGGTGATGTCCTTGAGCGCAGCCCGCAGCTCCTCGTCCACGCCGGTCTCCCGGCGCCGCAGCCGCTTGTTGACGGCGGCGAGGACGTCCGCGGGCCCCACGGGGCCGGTAGTGAGGTCGTCGGCGACCTCGGCCCGCAGGCAGAGGAACGCCCAGCTCTTCTGTATGGTGACGCCGGCCACCAGGCCCTCGACGTAAATGGTGTAGGTCTTGTACGGCTCGAAGCCGCTCGAGGCGGCGAGAGTTATCGTCTCCGCGTAAAACCCGGTCGTCGAGGGGTCGTCGAGCTTGCTCATGGTCCCGGTCATAATGGGCGTGCCCGTCTCGTCCTCGTAAATCCGGTACGTGGGGCTCGCGTCCGCGTCGACCGCGCCGCCCGAGGCGTTCCTGGTCGTGACGCTGAAGGTCAGCGTCTTGGACAGCACGCCGGTCTGTGGGCATCCCATGTGTCTCTTCCTACTCTGCGAAGTCTCGCTTCGCTACGTAGCACGAGCCTATTCCATCGTCGGCATACCAGACCCGCCGCCGCCGGCGGGCGCCTGTTCCAGCGCGTTCGCCGTCAGCCGGTGTATGGGGCCGTCGACCTCGAGCATCTCGTCTATCTTGTCCGTTACGACCTTGACCGCGTCCGCCACCGCGTCTATCACCCCGAGCTGCGAGTCGATGCTGGTGTCGTCGGCAGGGGCCGCCGGCAGGTTGTCGGTCTTCGCCTGGATAGCGTCCACCACGGTCTTGACAGCCGAGGTAGTCCGGTTCTCGATCGAGAACATGGCAAGCGGCGAGTACACCGTCCTGGTGTCTATCACGGCGCCATTCAAGACAACGCTGTAGTCGTGCCCGGGCAGGTAGAACGCGTCGGCGCTCAGGTCGATCTTGCACATGTGAAGGCCCGTGAGCCCGTCGAAATCCTCCGTGTCCGTCACGCCGGCGACCGACTCCGTCGTCCCGTCGTCCTTGTAGACCTGGACGGTGCCGTTGGTGGACCTCGTGATGCTGGCGCCGTTCGTGTCGTTGGTTCCCCACGTGAAGTAGAGCACCGAGTCCTCGACGTAATCGCCCAGGTACATTTACGCAGCCCTCCTCCTCCGCTCGATTTCCCGGTACTGACGAAGCGCCTGCGGCCCCGACACGAGCCCGCCGCGCGAGCATCCGCCCGCGAGGCTGCTCGATACCTTCCCACGCGCGCGCTGCCCCGGCGGCAGGGGGCTGGCCTCGTCGTCCCACACAACCGCATCGAACCAAGTCGTTAATCTCGACGCCTCATTATCCTTGTACGACGGGCCCAGTTTAATGCGCCCGATGTCCCCGTCGTAAGTGTCCACGCCGGAGAACTGCGCCCAGCGCGTCCCGTTGACGAAGAGCTGCCCATAGCCGGCGGTGTTGTGCATGTAGTAGTAGAGGTCTATCAGATTCCACGTCTCTTTCTCGACCCCGTCGCTCGAATCCCCGGACCCTGAGACAACATTGGTGGCGACCCGGAGTTTTTTACCGTGGCTCGCGCCGTTAACCGATGTCATCTGCAATAGCAGCCCCTTGCTGCTCGTCGCGTTTGTGCAGGAAAGCAAATTGACGGAGCCGGAGGGCACCGCCGGGTCGTACGAACTCGGTAGGTCGTCCTTATCCCGCACTGTCATAAAGGCGAACCCAACATGAAACGTGGAGCCGACCGGCAGCGCGCCGGCGATGTCTTTGTAGCCGCGCGCCCATCCCGCCGTAGCGGCCACGCCCCAGCACCAAGAGTACGTGCCCTGGTACGGCGACCAATACTCCCAATCCTCATCCAGTCCCTCGTATCCGCTGAGGCTGACGCCGTGGCCCGTCAGGTCCGTCCAGTTCTCGGCGTTGCTCGACCAGTGCGTTGTCACGGGGACACCTTTGACGCAGCCATCGGGTCTTTCTCAACCCACCACTCCGGGTCGGGCTTGCCCTCGCTCTGAATCTGGATGCTGCGCACGTTTCCGGCCGGGTCTTTGTCAACGTAAATCTCCCCCAGGGTCGGGTCGAGTATCCTCGCGTCGGCCGTGAGGTCGGCGGCCTTGCCGTCCGGCGCGACGACAACCGCGCTGCTCACCTGCAGTTGGACCCCTCGGTCGAAGAGGAGCCTGAGCTCTCGTATGCCTCTGAACATCAGCCGGGACCCTCTACCTGGGGCACGATCGCGTCTATGGCCGCGAGGATGCCCGCGACGATGTCCGCGGCCTGGGCCGCGGCCCGGGCCTCCTCGGGCGTCCTCGCCCGCGCCTCGACGCCTATCAAGAGGCAGTAGACGACGTCGCAGACGAGGGAGCGCTCTTCATTCGTGAGGCTCCCTCCCCAATTACCTATCTCCTCCTCGACCATCTCGGCCAGGAGCACCGGCGCCTTCGCCGGCTCGGCGCGCAGGATCCTCTCGAGGTACACCAGGTACGGCCGCGCCAGCGCCAGCTCCACCTCATTAACGGCCTGAACCCGCAGCGCGACGACGACCGCGGTCCGCCCAAGGGCCATGTTCCCCCTGGCGGTACTGCAGCCGGCGCACACCAGGCCCGCAATGGCGAGGATCGCCACCAGGGGCACAAACATCTCCATCTTGTAGCGTTTCACGCCAGCGCCCTCCAAAAGGCTTCTCTTACCTCGATGAGTTCGACTTCCATCGCATCGACGACGACCGCGTATCCCAGGCCGCGGCGCGTCCAGCAGCCCGCGTTCGCAAAAACCGCCCCGTCGCCGAGTTCCACAAGCTGCGGTCCGTGGGTGTGCCCGCAGACGTACAACAGCTGCGGGAGGCGATCTTCGGCCCGCGCTGCCTCCATCCTCGCGCGCGCGTCCTCGATGTAGAGCGTGTTGTCGTCCTGGCGCAGCGACGCCGTTTTCCGCCGCCGCATCACCGCTCTCAGCGCGCGCTCCTTGAGGCCGCCCAGGAGCTTCCCGAGTCCTACGCGCTCGAGCGCTCCCCACACGGCCGAACCGACCTTGTCGAGCCTGCCGGCGCCGCTGCAGGCCGGGTCGAGCTGGTGGCCGTGCCAGGCGTGGATCTTATCGGTGGAGAACTCATAGAGGTATTTCCGGTCGCCGTCTACGTCGTCGTGGTTGCCGGGCAGGTCGATGGTGTCGACGCGTCCCATGATCCGGTCGACGACCAGGTTGTTTCTCGCCAGGCGCGCGCCGCGGGGCTCCTCGAGTCTCTCGTGCCGGTCCCCGGCGATAAAGAGAGTCATGTCCCGCCCGTTCTCCTCTATCAGTTGGAGCAGGAACTCCTTGAAGAGGCGCGCCTGGAAATTGTCGTGGCCGCCCCTGCTGTTTTGATGGAGGTCGGACACCACAACGAGCACTCGGTCCCATACGGGAGCCCCGAGGCGCGCCCTCGCTATGACCCTCGTAGTGATCTTCATGGCGCCGCCCTGACCAGTTTTATCACCCAGATTATGACTTCAAGCACGGCGACGATCCCCACGCTCGTGCCGCCGACCTTGAGATAGCCGATCGCCTTGAGCCGGCCGAGGTCCTCGCGGACGTTGCCGTTCTTTCTCGCCACGCAGGCCCGGTCCTCGCGCATGAGGTAGAAAATCTTGCCCACCTGTTTCTTAACGTCGCCAAGCCCGCCCTCCATGGCCTCCACCGTCGCCCGGGTCGAAGCGACGTTTTCCGCCATCTTCATATGCTCGCTGCAAAACTCACGCTGCGGCATGACGTTGTCCTTTCAGCTCGTACTCCTCGAGCACGGCCGCGAGAGTCATGTGCTCGCAGCCCCTGCGGAGGATCCCGCCCTCGGTAGCGTTGATAAACCGGGGCCGGCGCCTCACATGGATGCGAGACAGCGCCGTCTGGAGCTCCATCTGGCCCTGCACGTGCACGGCGGCCTGGTAGAAGTCCGTCGTCGTCCAGGTGGGCCGGCCGGCGATGTCCTGCTCGATGAGAAAACGCGACTGCGGCAGAGGGGCTCCCGCCTCGCTGGCGAAGCGCGCCATGGACGGGTGCAGGCGGAAAAAGCAGCTCGCCTCGTCCTCCTCGCTGAAGTCTATCGGCTCGCCCGGGTGCATCTCGGGCTCTTCGCCGAGGGCCAGGTCCTGCCCCACCAGGACTATCGGCCGGCACCCCCACAGAAAGGCCGCGTGCAAGAGGCGCGTGAGGCTCAGGTGCCACTCCACCGTCGGCGTCACCCACGGGAGCGCGCGCTTGATTTCTGCCACGAGGCGGTCGCCCCGGTAGGAAGCCCTCAGCCACATCCTCGCGCGCCAGGGCGCGTCGGCGACGTGCCATGCCACGCGGCAGTCCAGAAGCGCCGTCATGGACCTGGTATCGAGCCCTTCGACGAAGCTGCGCCCGGAGCGGTCCCGGCCGAGGTGGTCGACGCAGGCGTAGTACGCGCCGTCGGTGCGGGCCCCCTGGGGGACGCGGTTGGTGTAGATCACGACGGCCCTCGACGTGTCGACGGTCTCCAGCAGCGCGGCGTTTTTCGCCAGGCTCGGGCCGTTCCCCACGATAAGGCACGGACGGCCGGAGAAAGCGTCGGTCACGACGGTAGCGGGCCCCTGGGAGGCGCGCCGGCGGTCCAGGCGCGCGAGCGTCTTGTTTCTGGTCCAGTTGTGCCGGGTCCTGATGTACCGCCGCGCAAAATTCCTCCAGTCGTCTCTCGTCATAAGCTCCGCCCGGGCCTCGGGGTCCCGCTTATAGACCGCGGCGTCCATGAGGTCCTGCATCGGGTCGCCGCCCTGGAGCCAGCCCCCCATCTCGCGCTCGGTGGCCGCGAGGTCGGAAATGACAATGCCGAGCCGCCCGTCGGGGTCTCTGGTGAGCGCGACGTGGTCTACGCCGCCCGAGTGGAATATCTGCCCGGGTTTTACCTGGTCGACCGGCACAAAAGTCAGCGTCATAGTCGCCCGTCCTCGAAAAAGCCCCGCAGGGCCGGCTCGCGCCGGCCCCACGGGTCGGGTCCGGTTAGTCAGGCTGCACGCACGTGTCGACAATCCACACCGCGAAATCCTCCTGCGCGGTGTCGGTCGACGGGGGCGTGTGCAGGCTGAACTGCGTCTTGCTCGCGCCGTAGATGCAGTCCAGGGCCACGATGGGTTTGGTCCTGACGTCCTCGAGGTCCTCGGTCCACGTGGGCATCTTCCCCCACGCGAGACACGCGGCCTGCATCCCGAGGAACAGCGCCCGGGCGATCGTGATGCCCGTATGCGCGGGGTCCGTTGTCGCGGTCTTGCCCGTGTTCAACAGGAACCCCTCCGCCAGCCCGTCCGAGCCGGCGCCCAGGCGCGTGGGTACGCGCTCGTACTCGCGGAGAATGACGCCGTCCCACACGCCCACCGCCCCGGAAAAGAGCGGGTTGGTCTCTCCGCGGACGTTCGCGGCGGCCTGGATCTGCGCCCACCCCGTCGCTCCCGTCTCCTGCCGCAGCGCCTTGACCTGGAAGGGGTGCAGGAGCATGACGAAGTACTTTTTCCCGCCGATCTTGACGGGTCTGAACTTGGGCGCAACGAGCTGCGCCTTGCGCTTGATCAGGGAGATGACCCTGGTCCCCATCAGGTAGCACTGGGGCTGCCACGCCGACCCGGCTATGGGATAGCCGAGGGACGCGTCGTAGGTCCTGGCGGGCGCCAGGCTCCCCGAGATCGACTGCCCCCCGAAATACTTCCGGGAGGCCGACGGCTTCAGCTCGTTGACCGTCGATATGGCCGAACTCTCGTTGTACAGCCCCGCCAGGGCCGCAACCAGGTCGTTTTCCATCTTCTCGGCCAGCCAGTCGCCCAGGGCGTCCCGCGCCTCGCCACGGATGTCCGTGTCGGTGCGCTTCTCGCTCATGGGACCGCTGGACGCGACCGAGTGTTTCCTTTCGTGGACGGGCACGCGGAAGTTCATGATGCTGAGCGCTTCGGAGTATCCGCTTGTGATCCCGTCGTCGCCGACGCCGGCGCCCGTCAGGGGCTTCCGGATCTTGAACACGACCTTGTCGCCCGCGCCCTTGGTGAGCTCGTTTGCGACCTGTATGACGTTGTCGCTCCCGTCGCCCATGAGGCCGCCCTGCGTCAGCTCCATGTTGAGCAGGGCGTACTCGAAGAGCTTTTTGGACCACTTGGTCTGCGTTCTCGGGTCAGCGGTGCCGAACGTAGTCGTCGCCACTGTTTAGTCCTCCTCGGGCTCTCCCACCAGCGCCCGCACTACCGACTGCGGCGAGTTGGCCGGGCCGAGTATCTGGCGCTGGGTGAGAGGGCGTTTAGGTGGTGGTTGTCCCGCGGGCGGCCTGGTGGCCGGCGCGGGCGTCTCTCCGCTCATTTCCTGGAGCGCCTTCTTCACCGCGGCCATGAGCGCGCGCTGTCTGAGTTCCGGGGTGCGCTCGATAGCCCGTTCGTAGGCGAGCTTGGCGGGGTCGTGCGAGTGGGCTATGTCGAAGCGGTCGCCCGGCGTGAAGCTGCGGCCGCCGGCGTTGATAACGCTGGCGTAGTCGAGGCCCTCGCCGGCTGAGTCCTTCGTGTACTCGGCCACCGCCCGGGCCTCGCTCTGCGCAAGGTTCTGCTCAAACCCCTCGCGCTCTGCCTTTTGCTGCTTGGCCGTTTCCAGCCGCCTGAACTCGCCGACCGTCAGCAGGTCGTCGTCGTCGAGTTGGTCGAACGGCGAGGCCTCCTCGGCGGGCGGCGCGGCAGTCGGGGCCTGCGCCTCGGGCGGCTTGGCCGCGTCGAGTCGCGCCAGGCGGTCCTCCGCGGCCTGCCTGCGCGCACGCTCCTCCTGCAGGTCCCGTATCAGTCCCGCTTGCGCGGGATCCGGGACCGGCTCGGGCGCGGGCTCGCCTTCGGGCTCACTCTCCGCGGGGGCCTCGTCGGGAGCCGCGGGCTCTGGCGCCGGCGCCTCGTCGGGGGTGTCGCCCTCGACCGGCTCAGCAGCCTCGGCCAGCTCCTCCTCGGGGGCGTCGTCGATGTCCTCTCCCGAGACGTTCTTCACCCAGCTTGTCTCGCTCATGGCTCTCTCCTTCACGTTCCGCTTGACGGCGCGGACGGCCGCACCTGCCTTGCCCCGGCAGTCGGGGAACCCGCGAAACTCCCGTCGCGGTGGCGGGAAACGCCCGCAAGGGCGATTACTGGCGCGGGGCGCGCCCAACAAAAAAAGGGCGGCCTGGCTGGTGCACCAGTACCGCCCTCTGGATGTCCGGCATTGCCCGCGACGGTTGATCCGACCGTCCCGGGCCGCCCCGGTTTTTAAGTTGTCAGCTCGCTATCAGCACCCTCGTCGTCGTGGCGCAAGTCCTCCTCGGCCAGCAGCTCAGAGACCTCGTCAATAATTGCCTGGCACTGGTCGATGCACTTGCTCATGTTCCCGTGCCACCGTCGTTTGAGCGCGTTCACTCCCGGCAGGATGTCCAGGCGGGCCACCACCACCACGACCGCGTCCCCGCGAGTCATGAGCTCCTCGACGAGGTCCTGTGTCGGCGCGTACTCCAGGGGGCGCGGGAGATCCTCCTTTATGTGAAACGTCACAGCGGCCCTCCCTGGACGGGTTCCGCCTGGGGGCGCCTCGGAGCCCTGCCGGCTACAGGCGGTCCGGTCGGCTCCCTGAGCCGCTCGATAATCTCTTCCTTGTTGTGCAGGCCCGTCGCCGCCACGAAAATGTCCGGCGGGATCGAACCCGGGTAGGCCTGGTTGCACTCGGAGAGTTCCGCCAGGTCGGCCATTCTCTGTGTGGGCGAGCTCGGAGACTGCTGGACCCGCACGTCGTACGAACCCTTCTTGATGTCCGCCAGTTCGGCCAGAAGCAGCGCCTCGGCGCGTCTGGTCACGGTGGCCGTGTACCGGTCCATGAGCGCGGCGTGGGCCGTGGCGGTCTCCTGGTAGGCCATTGATACCTTCGCCTGGTCCTCGGGCTCCAGCACTGCGAGCGCGTCGGGATTCGGTGGGGGCGGCGCCTGCGGCGCGGGCCCCACGGTCTCGGCCGCCTGCCTCAACAGGTCCGCGTCGACCAGGTCCGCCTTCTCGACGATGAGTTTTATCTCCTCTTCGCTGTAGAGTCCCGCGTAGCGGACCAGGTCGACCAGGAGCTGTCCGAAGAGTTCGCTGGCGTGGTCGAAATTCGTGTGCATGAGCTGTGTCGTGACGGCGCCCTGGCGCTGCTGGAGGGCCAGGGCCCGGCCGCTTGCCGGCGCGTTGGGCGCGTAGCCGAGGCTTTCCGTGTTGACGCCGGAGATCTCCCTCATGTCCGCGGCCGCCAGCTGCGCGAGCTCCATGTGTCCACGGCTCAGCTTGGCCGGCTCGATCCTCTCAGGCCGCTTGCCGGGCTTGTGCTCTATGATGATGCCGGGCGAGGCCCCAAACTGCCGCATCTCGTCCAGGACGTCGTCGGACACCGCCCTCTCCTCCACCATCCAGCCGGAGTTAGCCGACTGGTTCAGGTTGTGGAGGGCCTGGCTTCGGCGCTTGTTTTCCTCCTCCTGCGGGCTGATGAGATTGTCCACCATGCCGAAGCACCGGCCGGCCTCGTGGTAGGCCGGGTAGCGTACCGCGGGGTACCGCGACACGCCGCCGAACGGGTCCTCTTTCCTCTCGACCAGGACGTCCTCGACCAGGACCGCCTTGTGCAGGACGGCCACGACCGCCTCCGCCACGGCGAAGCGCTTCGGCTGCTGCCGGGTGGCCTTTTTCGCCTTGGCTATATCCGAGGCCTTCGTCAGGACCATCGAGCTCTGCATGATGCGGTCCGACCAGGTGGCCTCGCGGCGCCACTCCTTCCACCAGGCGGTGACGACCCGGAAGCGGTACTTGTCGGTGAGGCCGTCGACGTCCTCTTCCTCGGGCCTCTGTTTGCGCAAGCGGCTGTACCAGCGGTTCAGCATCCCGCGTACCTTCTGCGCGACGCTCGCCGCCGGCGTCGGGACGTAGGCGCTGCGGCCCATGTCCTCAGCGTACTCCGGCCACAGCTCCCTTGCCCTCTCCTGGATAATGTACTCCGTGACGAACACGTATCGCGCGCCGCTGTCCGGGTCGTTGAGGTCGAATGCCTTCGCCGTGGGGTCCTCGTCGACCGACTCCGGCAGGAGGCTCGAGATTACGAGGTCGCCGTGCTCGGGGTCTTTCGAGTAGTCCACGCGTGCGTAGTACCATCCCTTGCCGGTGACGATGCCGTTCTTGAAGACGTCGCCGGCGTGGTAGGTGCCGTTGGAGAGGTCCATGGCGTGTTTGACCAGCGCGGTGAGCATGCGTGCAAGCGTCGTGCTGCCCTCCCTGCGGGGAAACGCCCGGTAGTCCTTGGGGTTTTGCGCGTGGGCGCCGCACACCTGGTTCGTGATGGGGAGAATGTGGTTTATTGTGAGGTGCGGCCTGTTTTCCCTCTCGAGCATCTGCCGCACAGTGGGATCCCACTGGTCGCCGCGGCGGAACCGCTGCGCCTTGGCCGCGTCGTCCCTCCAGTCGCCGTTAGCCTCGATCGCCTCGGCGTGCCACGTCAGAAGCCTGCCTGCGAGCTCCTCGTCGGTCAGCTCGCTCGGCTTTTTCTCCTGAACGTCCTCGCTCACGCGCTGGTCCCCTTGTACGCCCAGTCCCTCGCCTCGAGCTGGCGCATCCTGGCCAGTTGGCCCGCGTCAAGGTACGGCCCGCGCCGCGAGCTCTGCGTTTCCCTCATCTGCTCGAGCTCTACCTTCTCCGACGCCGTCAACGGCGCCACTGCCGCCTTGGCCGTGCCGGCGGCTTTCGCTTTCTTCGCCATCACTCTCTCCTCTCGGTTACGTCGCCATCGCCGGCCTCATCCGGTGCCGGCGTCTGCCTGCCTTCGCGCCCTTGGCAACCGGACGCGCGTACTGGAGGGCCCACAGGCCCATCACGTAGGCGTCGGCCTCGTCGGGGGAGCGACCCAGCCGGGCCTTGATCTCATCCTTTTCCTCAACGTACATCCGGCCGCGCTTGAACTTGTACGTCGGACAGCACAGCTGCGCCTTGAGCTGCGCGTCGAGCGGGTCGGTGTCCACGTCGCCGGCCGCAAACATCTGCGCGACCGTGTCCCATATCTCCGCCCGCAGGTTCCCGTAGCGCGCGTCCGAGCTCGCGGCCTGGGAGTTAACGCCCAGGACCTCGTCGCCCATGTCGCGCAGGATGTCCACCACCCCCGACCCCAGGCCCGCCTCGTCGACGACGATAAGACAGCCGCCCGCCTCGTGCGCGAGGATGTGAAGGTTGTTGGCCGTGTAGACCAGGTCCTTCTTGCCGTAGATGAGCGTTTTTAAGATCTTCGCCTCCGAGAGGACGTAGCACGCGGTCTCGTCGTCCCCGAAACGCGCCGGGTCGCACGTCACCAGGACCCGCTCGGTGGCGTAGTACCGCGTCTGCTCCTCGGCGGCCCTCAGCCACGACTCGCGTACGAGTTGGTCGTCCGACGCGAACGCGTCCCAGGAGCCGTGCAGGTACGCCTCCAGGAGCTCGGGCCTGTGCGCGAACGCTTTCTCCAGCGTGCGCACGTAGTCCGGCGGCAAATTCGGGTTGTCGCTCGGCAGCGCCTGGATGAACCGGCGCTCCGGGTCCTTGCCCTCGACAAACTCATCCTTCAGCCACCCCTGCCGCGGGTTGGCCGTCCACAATGCCTTGTACTTCGGGTGTCGCCCTCCGATTTTCCGCCTGAGCGTCGCCCTCAGCAGCGCGACCGGGTCCTCTCGGCCCTTGCGCCGCACGAGCTCCTCGGCCTGGTCGATAAAGATGAAGGCGAACTCCGCTGAGTTGAACTTGTTCACGGCCTCGGTCCGGTCGAACCCGCCGAAGTGTATCGCAACAGCCCCTCCGATTATGACCTCATGGGCCTGCTCTTTTATCGTGTACAGCCCTCCGGGGATCTGCTCCTTCCACGTCTCCAGGGTGGTGTCCCCGAAATCCGTACCTACAGCCCTCCCCATAAACCCGATCGGTATGGGGTACTTCCTCGGTTCGAGTTGAAACTCCTCGATTATTTCCAGTGCCCTCGCCGCCACCCACACGCAGCCGAGGACGCTTTTCCCGCCGCCTTTCGCGCCGCCGTAGAGTACCTCTTTTACGGTCGGGTCCTCGAGCGTTTCGAAGGCCTGGGTCTGCCTCACGCTGAGCGTTATGGGCTCGCCCGCTGCATTTCGCTCGATCACTTCTTCTTATCCCCGTCGTAAGACTTGACGATGTTGAGCTGGACCTGGTAGGATTCCCCCTCGAAGAGATCCTTCTTGAAGACCCCCAGGTGCTCGCCCAGGAGGCGCAGCGCCGCCACTTTGTCGTGGAACTTCAGGCGGATGTTCCTGCGCCCCGCGGGGCCGTCGACCTGGGCGACCTCGGCCACCGCGGCGAGCTGCTCGGGGCTGAGCTTCGAGGAGTCCTTGAGCTTCACGCCCTTGGGCCCGAAGCTGGCGAACTCCGCCGGGCAGGAAAACCCCAGCCGCCGCAGCTCCTCGAGGACGTCCTCGGCCTTCACCATGCTGCGCTGAGCGCGGCGGTCGATGAGTTTCTTGAGGCGCCGGCGCACACCGACATTCTTCAACAGCCGGTAGGCCTGGGAGTACGCGGTTTTCCTGGAGTAGCCGGCACGGAGGGCGGCGCGAGTGGCGTTCAGGTCCTTGACGTACTCGAGGCAGAAGCGGTCGGCGCGTTCGCTGAGGGCCTTCGCCACGGCGCTCTCCTCTCCCCCGACGTACATAGTCGGTCGGAAAGCGCTCTTCTACAACGGGGCGGGTTACGCTAAATGTAACCTACTCGCCGGGCGTGAACTCGATAGTGAAGAATCGCGTATTGCAGCCGCGGCACGTGTGGCGCCTCTTGCGCCATGTCCCGCGGTTCTGGCTCGTCCGAAACTTCCGGCAGTAATTGACCGGGCAGGCGATCCTCCCCTGCCAGTACCGCTTCCCGCATTTGGGGCACTCAACCCGCGGGTAGAGACGTTCCGGTGCTTTTACCATCAGCTCCCCTTTCCGCGGCCCCGTCGCCCTCCTGCACCCCGCCGGCCGGCCCCCAGGCGCACTCCGGACACAGCGGCCTTATCGCCCCGTCGACCCACTGCATCGAGAACGAGCGGCGCGTCCTCGGGCTGTCCGGATTCCCCAGCGGCTTTTTGCACTTGAAGCACTGCACGGCCGTTACTTCCTCGCCCCCCCCAGGATCCCCCGCAGCCAGCCGACCTTCTCGGGCGGCTTCACGAAGACGGCCTTCCGTACGCCGGCGACGTGCTCGTCGACAACCGCGATCTGTTTCGACACCGCCTGGTGCGCCCCGTCGAGGACCTCGATCTGCCTCGACAGCCCCTGCTGCGCCCCGTCGATGTGCTTGTCGACGGCCCCTATCCGCTTCGACAGGCCCCTGTGCATGAGGCCCACCGTAGCGCGCAGCTCTTTGAGCTCCTGTGTCGCGGCGCTTTGGTACGCGGTGTGCCTCGCCTCGCTCTCCCGGCTTCCCTCCAGGAACTTCTTCAGGTACTCCCGCAGCGCGATTACCTCTTCCCTGACCCTTTCCGCCACATCGCGCATCCTTACCTCCTCGCGTACCCTCCCTCGAAGGGTATCCAGCTCTTTGGCCTGCGCGGTCAACTGCGCCTCAAGCTTCTCGGCCGCGCGCAGGCCCTTCTCCGCCTCCTCGAGCGCCTTTCGCAGGGCGCTCAGGTCCCGGGCCTGCCCCGTAATGACGGCCTCGGCGGCCTGCGTCTCTCCGCCGCAGCCTGGACACGGCTCCCCTGTGTATCCAAACCTCGCCTTCGCGCACACCGGGCACCAGACGATCGTCGCTTCCGTTTCCGGCGTCATAAAGCGCTCCTTTTCTCGTAACGAGTCCATACAGCCGCCACAGCTTCCTCCCTCAGTTCCGCCCCTTGCCGATACACATGAGCGCCCCGGCCTGCGCTCCCATCAGCTTCCCCATGCCATTCAAGAGGACCACCAGCCTGTCGCTCGGCTTGCAGACGCTGTCCGGGATCGTGACCCCGACGTCCCGCGCGACTACGTCCGTCCACCGGCGCACCTCGCGCAGCTCCTCCGCTATAGTCCTCACCGCGTAGACCGAGTACTCCTCGAGCTCCACTACCCGCGCCTTCAGGCGCGCCACGTCCTCGCCCTTCGTCTCAGGCATCTCCCTCTTTCCTCCTCCAGCAGCCTATACCAGAATCGCCAGCGACTTCCTCACCCACTCGCGCGAGGCCACAAACTCCATATTCACGCCCACGCCTACCATCGTCACGCGGATCGCCTGCACCCTGGACCCGCCCAGCGCCCGGTCTGTGGCCTGCAGTTGCCCCAGCTGCGCCTCGTGCAGCCCCATGCGTTGCTGCAGGCCCGTCAGGCCGAGGGCTTCCTGTTGAAACCCGCTCAGCTCCTCGCCTGGCGCGACCGCGTCCGCCCCAGGCGCGACCGCGTCCGCCCCGGCCTCGCCGCTTGTCTGCGCCGGCGCCCTCTCCTCGCCGACCCGGAAGTAGTAACCGGCCCTCTGGTTGCTGACGAGCGTCCCGGGCATTTTGTCGGCGTACTTCCTGATGGCGTACCTCACCGACTGGACGTCCGCGCCCAGCATCTCGGCTATCTCGCGCGTCCTCAGCGCGTTCTCCAGGCCTACGCAGTGCTCGAGGACGCCCACCAGCGCCTCGAACGACAGCAGTTCGTGTTTGGCCTTCCTTGACATCGTCTGCTCCTCTCTAAGGCATTCCCGTCTGACTGGCGCCGGCCGCGCCGGCGTGATTACCTGCTCTCCGACGACCTGTTTCTTCATCTGGAGGCGCGCCCCGAGCTCCAGGACCTTCGCCTCCATTGCCGTTGCCACCTTCTCCGCGCGCCCGGGACCGAACCAGTTCTTGACGGTCTGGCCCTTCCTCCACCAGCACAGTTTCCCGAAACACCGCCGCGGCCTCTCCGGGTGGTCCCCCGCCTCGTGCGCCGGCGCCGGCGCCCAGCCGAGAAGGCCGATGCCGACTGCCCCGTCGTCCCTCCAGTAGAAGCCGAGGATCTGGCTCGTGCGAAACTCCCTCGGGTCCCTGCCGACCTCTCTCCAGAACTCCTGGGCGCTTGTCGCGTTCCGTTTCATACCTCACCCACGAGCGCTTCCCGCACCGCGCACGCCAGTGCATAAGCCGCCGCGACGGGCACGCCCTGTGTGAGGAACCGCGCTTTACTCCGGCGCGCCAGCTGAAAATAGCCTACCTTGTCCATGTCGAAGTCCTCGGGCAGGTCGAAGGCATCCAGAAGCTGCGGCCAACTCAGATAGCGCCCCGCCCCCTTCGTCGAGTGCGCTTGCTCGGAGGCGTTCCCCGTGATCGTCCGGTAGGGCTTCTGAGCGGTATCGTCGCCGCTGCACGTAGTCCCGTCCCCGAGTATCGTAAAGTATTCGCCCTCCGCCCCGTCCCCCCGTCCTATCCTTTCGCGCCACTCGCAGCCCCATGCCCTGCCGATGGAGTTCAGCGTCCTGCCCATGGCCCCCATCTGCCGGCCCATGCCGTTCAGGAGCACGAGCAGCCTGTCGCTGGGCTTGCACACGGCCTCGGGGATCGTCACCCCTACCTCGCGGGCCGCCGCGTCCACCCGCCGGCGCACGAGGCGCAGCTCGCGCGCGACGGTCCTCACCGCGTACAGCGAGTAGTCCTCGAGCTCCGCAATCCGCGCCTTCAGCCCCGCCATGTCCTCGTCCTTCGTCTCAGGCATCTCCCGCCCTCCCCTCCTCGACTTCGTCGACCGCCTCGCGGATGTCCTGCATCTTCACCCCGCCCCGGCGACGAACGATTTTCGCCCGCTTGGCCTTCTTCGCTGCAACGCACGTCGGGCAGACCTTCGCCACCGCTTTCTTCAGCTTTTTCTCCCCCCCCGCCTTCGCCTTCTTCGGCGTCCCATCCGCGTTCAGGTGCGCCCAGCCCTTCGGCTCCGTGAGCCCCTTTGTCTTCGCGACCTCGTCGAACATCTCCTGGACGTCCAGGCCGAGAGCCGAGCCCACCACGCGGATGTTCGCCACGAGCCAGTCCGGCGTTTTCGTCTTGGGGTCTATCGTGTGCAGGATATGGTCGGCGAGGTGCTCCCTCACTTTCTCCCACAGGTCCCCCGCGGCCTGCTGCATGGCCTCGCCGCCCTTCTTGCCGGCCAGCGTCAGGAGCTCCCTGGCCCTCGAGGCCTCCTGGCCGAAGGCCCAATGAGCGTCCGTGCCGAACACGCCCGCCAGGACCACCAGGGTGACCATCCTGTCGCCCGCCAGGTCTCCGAGGCCGGCCGCTTCAACCTTCTCGACCATCTGCTCGTTGACCCGGGCCCACCGCTTGCGCCGCAGCTTCGTGCGCCTTTCCGTCAGCGACGTCGGGCCCTGCGCTTCGCGCCTCGCCGGCGTCGACCGGGAACTATATCCCCGACTCACCCACAGCAGGCTTCCGGCCTGCGCTCCCGCCATCATCATCGCCGGCCGCGCGCCCTTTGTCGTCTCCTTGCAGACCTCGTACGCGTAGTCCTCGTAGAGCTCCGCGTTCAGTTTCTGCCTCACAATGCGCTCCCACGGCCAGCCGACCCTCTGCGCGCCGTACCAGAGCCCGACGTTCCCGTGCGCTTTGCGCAGCTCCTGCATCCGTCCCGAGAGCCACGCGAGCATCTTCGCCTGCCAGCACGCGAGGTCGAGGCACCTGTCGTCTTTGGTGACCTTCTCGGTCGCGATGTCGTCGTGCCACAGCCCCGGCTCGACGCTCGACCGCTTCCTGCAGCTGCAGCACGCCGGCGCCGACCTCACCAGGCCCACCGCGTCGAGGTCCCACTTCGCGTGCCGCAGGAACCGCATCTGCTCTGCCAGCTCGGACGTCAGCTTCCGAAACCCCACCGCCGCCATGTGTTCCCTGTTCAGCTCGCCGAGCAGGCCGTCCTGCACGTTCGCCGGCAGCCGCGCGACCAGTTCCAGGTGCGAGGCCGGCCAGTGCGACACGGCCGACGTCGGCTTGCACACCGCCGCCTTCCACTTCTCGCTGAGGCGCCGCTCGATCGCCACGCGCAGGTTGACGGCGTTGGGCGGCCAGCCGAGTTTCTTCGCGACCGCCTCGACGTTGCGGCAGCGCTTGAGCAGGATCCCCACGGCCTTGGCCTCCTCCAGGACCGTGAGGTTCTGCCGCTCGAAGTTCTCGGTGAAGGTGAGCTCGAAGGCGTCCGCGTCGTCCATCCCCTCGTGCACTATCGCGGGGATGGTGTCGAACCCCGCAGCCTTCGCCGCGGCCAGGCGCCTCTCGCCGGCGCGCAGGTCCCAGAAGCCCTTCTTCTTCGGGTGCTCCCTCACGTGGACCGGCACGAGCACGCCGCACTCGGTGACGTTGGCGAGGAAGTCCTCCCAGCCCGGGCCGTCGACTACCGCGGTCCTCGGGTTTTCCGGCGTCGGGAGGACCCGCTCGACCGGCAGGTCCTCCAGGCGCGTTTTCGCTTTCTCGGCTACCGTCATGCCCCTACCTCCTCCCTGTCCTCGCGTCACACGGCCACAGACAGTTTCTTCAGATCAACTCGCACGCGGTCTCCTGAACGCGGCATCGAGGCCCTTCCAGCCGGACCACGACGTCGTTCCGCACCATCGTGACGCAAACCAGCTCCTTGTCCTCCTCCGTCGCCGCGGGCACGGGGTTGGTCCGAGCCTCCCGCAGGCTCTCCGCCATTGCGGCCGCCTGCGGTGGAAGCGCCGTGCCTGCCGGCGCCTCCTCGTCGTCGCCCCCCTCGAAGTAGTACCCCAGGGGTCCGGCCGTCCGCAGCTTGCCCGGCCAGCGCACGCGGTGCTCGCGTATCAGCCGCCCGATGCGCCCCGGCTTCAAGCCCGTCCTCTTGGATATCTCCGTGGACGTCAGCGCGTTGTCGCGCCCCACGGCCTTCTCCAGCTCCAGGAGAATGCGCTCCGCCTGGGCTGCCTCGTCCTTCTGTCTCTCCATCTGCTCGCTCCTTTCGGGCCTGCGGCCCTCTGACCAACGCCTGTCGCTCGTTTGGCGCCGCGACTCGCGGCGCTCGCGCCTCTCGCCAACCTCCTCCCGTTCGGTCACCCGCGCGTCCATCTCGACTGCCCTGCAACACATCCGCTCGGCCAGGACGTCCGGAGCCCCCGGCCCGAACCACTCCCAGTGGTTCTCACGCTTACGCCGCCAGCACATCTTCGCGAAACACCGGGGCTCGGGCGCCACGCCGCCCTTCGGCGCCGGCGCCGCCTCCCATCCCAGCTGCCCGAATCCGATTGCGTCCCGCTCGGCCCACTGAAAATGGAGCACGGCCTTCGTGCGGTACGCCATCGGCTCGCGGTTGACCTTGACCCAAAACTCCTGCGCGGTACTCACCGTCATGGCCAAAGCCCCTTCTGCCCGCCCAGCGCCTCCGACAGCGTCAGCCCCTCGCGCGCCGCCTTCAGCCGACGCCGGGACAGCTCCACGTACTGCGGCACGACGTCGCAGCCGAGGAAATGCCGACCGTGCTTCTGCGCCGCCACCATCGTCGTGCCGCTGCCCATGAACGGGTCTATGACGATGTCGCCGGCGTAATGCTTAACGAGCCAGTCGCAGTGATCCAAATGGCGCGGACATGGGTGCTGCGACCTCGCCGCCCTTGCCTCCTCGCTGGCCTGCGCGTAAATCCCTCCAGGCAGAAGACCGTGGCTCCCCACACGCTGGGGCAACTCGCCGAATATGTACGCCACATCTCCGCCAAGCAAACGTCCCTTGCGACTGGCCGGCACGTACTGAAGCCAGCACGTCCGCACAAACGGCAGCTCCCGCGGGATCGCCTCCAGGAACCGGGGATCACTCTGGCAGCCGAGTATCACGATCACCAGGTCCGCGATCCGGGGGAACTCGCGGGCGACTCGCGCGAAGAGGCCCCAGGGGTCGTCGCTGCCGGCGAGCTCCGGGATGCAGTTCGGCCAGACGGGGTCCGTGATGATGCTGGTGTGGCGCTCGAACCGCGGCAGGGACTGAAGCCACTCGCCGGCGTCCGCGCAGTACACCCGGTCCATGCCGCCTGCCTTGTAGAGCTCGCCTGTCACGCCAGCCACAGCCATCACTTCGCTTTCGCAAAGTCAACGCGCAGCCCCACGCAGGGGATGGGGAATAGATAGAGCCGCCTCTTTTCGCGGTTCCAGTAGGCGCCAATCCAGATGTCGAACCACGCGAGCACAATCCGCACTCTTCGATGTATCTGAAGCTCAGTCATTGCCCCGCCTCCACCATCGCCCGCAGGCGCCGTGCCAGGACATCCCGCTCGTAGGCCAGCATGAAGTCCTCGTGCGCCTGGCTCCACTCCCCCGGATCCGTGGCCTTGCTGAGGTGCTGGATGTAAGGCCCGTCCTTC
>Ga0307378_10001350_pt1 | contig 40174 bp, 34 predicted proteins | sample UN1MG_FD_202238 | JGI IMG/M metagenome (GOLD analysis project Ga0307378, IMG submission 202238) | Soil microbial communities from Risofladan, Vaasa, Finland - UN-1 | ecosystem: Environmental > Terrestrial > Soil > Coastal area > Acid sulfate soil | place: Finland: Risofladan, Vaasa | collected...
TAGGAATTGATTTTAACATAAAACCAATACCAATAGCATAAGGCAAACCCTTTTGGTAACCCTGTGTGCCATCAATTGGGTCTATTGTCCATTGGCGTTCTGAAGATTGACCTCGATAACCAATATTTTCTTTTACAATCTTTAAATTTTCTATATTTGATTCATTAAAGCACTGTTTGATCAGATTTTCTGCATTTAAATTGATAAAATTAATATTATCTTCTTCAGCAATTATTTCATCATTTGGAAAGTAGTACTTTAACTCTGATATAATATATAATTGAGATGCTAAATCTGCTAATGTAACGGGTGATTGATCTGATTTTAAGAAGGATTCAAATCCTTTTTTTCTAAACCATTCTGTAATTTCTGTAGCCTTACGGACTAATTCAACAGCAATTTTTAACTCTTTTTTAAATCTCGACATTCTTCATTCTATTTTTTTAAAAAAACTCTTTTCGAATTATTAAAATAAAGTATAAAAAAGTAAAATTTCTAAATAATCTTATGAATTTTTTTAGTAAAAGTTATCGAATTATTGTTTTAATCTCAAATAAATAACTTTCTAGGGAAGTTGATTGTGTTCTTGTAAGATCCATTTGACCTGACTTTTTTATTAGGTCTGATTCAAGATTATATTCATCCAAAAGCCAAAGTAATTTATAAAGTTCAACTTTTTTTTTAAACTCTGAATTTACAGTATGAAATTTAGAATATGCATCGTAAAAGGAGCTATAAAATAAAGGATTATTTAAAGGTTTTAAAATCCAATAATCAATTTTAATGAAGTCTTGAGCTCTACTCCCAATACACCATTTATCAAAATCTACAATACCATTAATTTTAATACTACCGAGTTCATCCTTCACAATAATATTCTGGCTTTTAAAATCATTATGTAAAAGAGTATATTCTGTTTCATCTTCAATTAATACCTTATTGTCTCTAAAGAAAGCCTTAATTTCATCAGCGAAATCAATTTTATTTTTCTTTGCCACCTGAATTTTTTCTTCAAATTCATTTTCGATGATATCTATACAAGATAACTTCGTTTTTTTTCCAATGTTATTAACATTTTTATAGAAACAATTAAATTTTATCTCATGAAGATGTCCTAAATGATCGCCTAAATTACTAAATAAATCAAGAAATTTTTTTGTAGATAAATTTTTTCCGTCATTTATATATTGGTTAATAAGCTGAAAGAGAGGTTTTCCTCGTATATAATCTTGTACTGAGAACATATAAGGAATTGTTTCCTTAGTTTCATCATAATATATTAGATTACATACTGGGATTATAGGAGGGTTTTCTTTAGCGAAGAGATAAGTACCGGATTTTGTATTTAAAATCTCTTTTACTTTCTGTCTTAATTCAATATCATTTGGATTAAGAGTTTTATCTAAAAAGGGATATAAAAGCTTTTCTTTAATTAAATTTTCAAATTGGAAAGATTGACTTGTGCGAAATCTGAAGACTAGTTGGTTATTTTCAAATTTTACTCGATACAGTGTGTTGATATCAACAATATAAGGACCTTTAATTTTTTTAACTTTACCTTGTTTAACTAAAATGTCGATTTTTGAAAACATGTTTATGATCTCGTCAAATCGGTAAAGATCCTTTTTACTTACAAAATATAATTGATAAATTTGTTTCTGGTTTAATAAATAATTAACAGTGGCTTCAATTCTTTCTTTACTAATTGGATCAATTTGAGTTTCCAATATTTCATCAATATGATATATGTCATTTTTAATGTTTGATATTAAATCCTTATATAAATGTAAAAAAGCATACTTCAAACCAATTTTTTCCCTAATTTCATTGTTTTTAATTTCATAAATTTTATTTCTAATATCATTTATGTGTTCTTGTATTTTTAAAAGTTCTAAGATATTATCTTCTAATGCATATTTATATAATTTTGAGCACATATTGCCAAGATTACTAATGCTAGAAACAATTCCACTATATTTTCTCTGATTCACGGGTACTAGTTGAAAAAAAGTATGAAAATTTTCTTCTAATCCACAAATTACAGAAAAATCTTGGTTTAAAAGTTGAATATAAGATTTGCACTTTTTAATATTGTAAAATGAATCATTTAAACCTTTCAGATTAGTGAATTCCATTAAATTTTGCAGCAAATCTGATTCTATCTCATTTCCAGCAAATTGGAGGGGATCATTTATCAAATAAATCTGATTTTTAGGGTTAACTGAACCTAAAATATTTTCAAAATAAGATTTTATAGAATCTGTAGATTTTTTTTCTGAAATAGGAGGAGAGATCATAAAATTAAGATCTTCGAATTTTTTACCTATATTTTCAATCTGATCAATAATATTATCTACCTGATTACCATAAATTCCAATAAATATAGGTACTTTTTTCTCTGTAATCTCTTTCGCAGTTTCAATAAATTTCATTTTTTCTGTTATTGAAAATAACACACCATCACCAGTATTTCCAAAAAGCAGCAGAGAATTTGCATCGTTTGTAAGAATATGTCGAAGAAGAAGAGAATTCAGACTTTCGATCATTTCAAGATCTTTATTATAAAACGTTAAAGCATTACATATAACGCCATTAATTTGTGGAATTCTAATCTCCTCTTTTATAAATCACAGAAGCAATATTGTATTTAATTTGCGTATAATGAATAATAATCTTTATGATTTAATATGATTTTTGTAGATTAATTTCAATAGGAATAGACTTAAAATTTTATAATTCTCTTAACAATAATCACATATCAAATTAAGATAAATTTTACATTATACATAAAGAGGGGTTTAAAATTTTTTGTAAAATAGATGATATAGATATACCACTAGTTTCCACTGGAACTTCCCCATTTATAGGTGCTGGACAATTCGGATTTAAAGCATTTGAATGGCGTAGGAAATTTTTGAACAATCCGGAAGCAATGTTAGAGATTTTAGAAATCAGTTATGCAAAAGGGGCACGCGGTGTTGAAGTGATACCAAGTGGAAAAATTTTAGAAGCAGCATATATGATGAGTGAAATACATAGTGATTATGTGATAATAGGATCTACATATCCAGGTAAAGATTCAGGAATTGATGCATTAGTTAATATTGGAGCAAAGATGATTTTTGTACATGGAATGACATCTGATGATAAAGGATTAACTTTATTGAGACTTTTAGAGGATATCTCTAATTATGATATTATTCCAGGCATCGCAACTCATAACCCAGTTACAACAATTCAATACTGCTTAGAAAATTCATTAAATGTGAGAGCCTTTTTGGTACCTTTTAATGCAAATGGATTTTTAATGGGAAACGCGAAAGACTTAGAAGAACTTGTTGATAATACAAAAAATTTTTATTTTATTGGAATGAAAACTCTAGCAGCAGGAGAAATAAAACCAGATATTGCATTTCAATATATTGCCAATCATAATATATGTGCTGTGACAATTGGAATGGTTACAAAGGAAGAAGCAGAGGAATCAACTAAAATTGCCTTAAAATCATTTAATAGGAAATAAAAATAATAGCCAAAATTAAGCTTATTATATTTTAAATTTTTTTAGAATCTTTAAAAACATCAAATATATCCATTTCATAGTCTATAGTGTCTTCCGGTAGTAAATTTGGATCTCCTACAAGTCTAGTTAGATAATATATCTTTGCTCCTCTCTCAAGGTATTGTAATACGGTATAAGCTCCGTCTAAATGACTACCACAACATAGATTCCCATGATTTGCCAGTAAGACAGCATTTCTCTCTTCTAATACTGCTAGTACACCATCTGCTAATTCTTTCGTACCTGCTTCTCCATAATCAGCACATAAAACTTCACCCCCGATATAGGGAACAAATTCTTCGAAAATTGGTGGAATTGTTAGTCTTAACGCACTAAGAACGGTAGAATAAATACTGTGAGCATGAATAATTGCATTTACATCATCTCTTTCTTTGTATATACTTAAGTGCATTTTTTTCTCAACAGAAGGATTCCTTTTACCTTCTATAACTTTACCCTCCCTATCAATTATAAGAATGTCTTCAGGGGCCATTTCGTCATAACGAACATTACTAGGAGTTATTAATACAAATTCTTTATCTCCATCTCTTATTCTTACGCTTACATTACCAGCGGAGCCTATTACATGTTTTTCATTTAATAATTGTTTACATAAATCCACAATTTCCTTTTTTATTTTGTTAACCTTATCAAAATAGGGAGAACTGTTTTTCTCTCCTTCTTTGAAAACTTCAGGATTCATAACATTTTGAGGTTTTTCATTATTTAACCACTTCTTTAAATCGTTTAACAAAAGTTCTGATTGTCTTTCTATTACTTCCTCAGTATCTCCTCCAATATGGGGGGTGATTATTGTATTGTTTAATTCAATGAATTTATTATCTTCATCAATAGGTTCAAGAGGAAAAACGTCTAAAGCGGCACCTCCTATTTTTTCCTCTTCTAGAGCTTTTTGTAATGCATCATAATCCATAATACTTCCTTTTGATGTATTAATTAAAAAAGCTGTTTTTTTCATCTTACGAATACGCTCTTCATTGATAAGCTTCTCATTTTCGTCGGTTGCTATAGCATGGATTGTAATGAAATCAGCGTTTTTCATTAAATAATCAATTTCAACTTTATTACCATATAGTTTAATATTTTCTTCATCTGCATATGGATCATATATTAGAAATTCTACTCCAAAGGGTTTAAGCCTATTCGCGACTCTTCTGCCAATTTGGCCTAGACCAATAATTCCAATTGTTTTACCTTTTAATTCAATACCTTGAAATTTATTTAAATATTCAACAAAATCTTCAAATTCAATTATTTCAAAGTTGTCAGAATGGATGATTCGATCAACATTATGTAATTTTCGAGCTAGCATCAACATTAAGCCTATTGTTAATTCTGCTACAGCATCAACATTTCTAAGTGGAGTGAAAAGAACAGGAATATTTTTTTTTGTTGCAGCTTTTAAATTTACATTAAAAGGATCTCCTCTACATGATATTATAAGTTTTAGATTAGAGTTCTCGAATAATGCCTCTTTCTTTAAATCATCCGCTTCAGTTATGAAGATATCATAATCTTCAAGTTTTTCTACAAGTTCTTTTACGTCAAAATATATAATCCCAGTTTCTCTCCATGGTTCATAGGTTACTTCTATTAATTTTTTTAATTCATTTAAACAAGAGTCTGTAATTTTTGCTGTTATTAGAGCCTTCATTATCAACACTGTTTTGTATAAATACATTTACTATAATATATATTATATTAGAAATAAGTATTCAATAAAAAAACTTAGTTAAAACATTAAACTTCTTAGTTTCATCAAACTTCTTATATTTCCTTCAACTATTTTTATTTTCCCATCAGAATATGCCTTGACAGCACCTAATTCTTTATTAAATAAATCAATCATTATATATTCGCCCGCAAAATCAATCTTTACGCGTGCTGTATCATCTCCAGTGTTATCTTTTATTTCTATTCCCTCATCTTTATTAATCAAAATTAAAACTTTTCTTTCAGTATCTAAAAATTTCATTTGGATGGAATCATTAAATTTAGCTAATTTTTTCCTTACTTTTTCATCACTATTATATCGATTCTTTATTTCTTCTAAACATTCTTTAACTTCCTTGAAATCTACCATTTTTTTCACATTTTTAAAATTAGAATAGACTTAATAATTATATTTCTAATTATTAAAGATAAAAAAATATAATAAACACTCCGTATAATAGTTTTAAAAAATATTTTACTAATAAAAAAAAATTTTGAATGATAAAAACAATTTTAATTTGATCTAAATTCATTTATTATTAAAGAATTTGAATAAAAATTTTAAAAATAGAAAATTTGCTGAGTTAAATTGAGAATTAATGATTTATTTTTTGAATTTTCAAATGAAGGTCGATTTAACGTTTTTAAAAGTTTATATAAGGAAAGAAAAAGACATAGCCAATTAGAAAAAGAATTAAATATTCGAGGATCAGAAATATCTCGTCATTTAAAGAGACTTATTGAAAATAATTTAGTAAAAAAAACAATGGAAAATAAATATACAATTACAAATATTGGTAAAATGTTTTTGAATGTATTAGAGCTTTTTGAATTATGTTTAGATTATGAAGCTTTTTTTAACAATCACAATGTTGATATTTTCCCCTTAAATTTAATCTTACGGTTAGGAAATATAAAAACTATAAGAATTAACAACGGTACAATGCAAAATATAGAGCTATGGTCAGAAATGATAAAAAAATCAGAAAATTTTATTTTAGCAATCTCAGATCAATTTCAGGATTCAATATTACCCGTGGTTGAACGAAAAATTACCAATATATCTATTAAGATAAAAGCTGTTGTAGATTATAATGTATTGAAATCAAAAGGATATGAAAAACTAGATGACCGCCATGCATTTTATCAAAAGATAAACATTTCACAGAATATTCGTATGTTGAAACAAATTTTTTTCTCTCTCTTAGTTACTGATAAAGGAGCTATATTATTTTTAAGTAGAGAAGGAAAAATAGATTATAGTGAATGTTTATATGATGATAATGAGAATTTTATACAATGGTCAAAAGAGTTATTTGACTGGTATTGGGATAGGGGAGCCAATATTGATTCTGTTATAAAGAAGGGAAATTTATGAAGATTTAAATCAAATATCTATAATTGGCTTATTTTCTTTTTTAAATTTTTCCATTCTTGAAAGATTTTCTTATAATCGTTTGAGATCTGCGATTCAATTGAGAACTTTTCGAATTTTATCAGATTCTCTATTATACTTTTATAGTCTTGATATAACTCTAAACCCATTAATGCATTTATTGCACATCCAATAAAAGCAGAGTCTTTAAATTGAGGTACACTCATCTCTTGATCGAGAACATTTGCTAAAATCTTACAGAATTCGTAAGATTTTGCCATTCCTCCAGAACAATATATCTTCGTTTCTATTTGTGTAAATTGGTGTAAAGCTTGAAAGTTCTCAAGAATTCCAAAACAAATACCTTCGATAGCGCTTTGTGCAAAGTTTTCTAATTTTGGGAGTTCCTCCCCAATCATACTCGGTGGTGAAAAAATAAAAACACCTCGCTTAATAGATGTTTGATCTTTAATTGCCATGAGCTCTGGTCCCAGAAATGCATAAGTAGAACGTGCTCCAGGTATACTTTTTCTCAAAAATTCATCCATAATATCATTTTGATCTCTCTTGGAATCTGAAATAAAAGCATTTTTGAACCAATCATAAGCCCTACCTGTACCTCCAGTACTAGCTTCAATTAACCATTTATCTTTAATCACATGGCACTCTGTCCAAAAATTTAAGTTAGGATCAATTATTGGTTTATCTACAACTAAATGTATAGGGGCAGTTGTCCCTAAACTAATTCCGATATTTCCATTCTCAATTGCTCCCATTCCTAACAAGTTGGCTTGGGTATCACCACATCCTTTTAAAACAGAGACTTTTTGCTTTATTCCGAATTCGTTCATAAGGACTGGTGTTAATTCTCCAATAAATGTGCCTGGTTCAACAATTTCAGGAAGCATTTCAGGATTTATATCAAAGGCTTCAATAATTTTCAAACTCCATCTTTTTTTCCTGACATCGAAAAGTAGGGATTCTCCTAAAGATGTATAATCGGTATAAAATTCTCCAGTAAATTTATATACTATCCAATCATCTAACATTAAAATTTTGCCGATATCTTCATACTGGTCTTCTTTTTCTTCTTTAAACCATAATAAACGAGCTAATGTAAACATTAAGAATGGACTATGGGCTGTTATATTGAATAATTCTTCTTCTGAAAATTCATCTTCAATAAGATAAGCAGAATCAATACCTCTCATATCAGTGTTAGGACCTCCATAAATCTCATTTCCTTGTTTATCTAAGAAAACTGTAGCCATTCTTTGTCCACATGAAGATATGCCTATTATATTTTCAGGTTTATTTTCTTTTATAACATTTTTTATACCTAATTTGACTTTATTCCATATATCCTCCATATCTAGTCTCTTTGCAAAACCATTAATATCCTCATCAATGGTATCATATTCTTGAATTGAAACTGTTTCTAACTCTAATTTATCAGAAATTATACCAACTTTAACTTTTTCAGAAGATATATCAACTGAAAGTATTTTATCCGAATTTCCCATAATTATTTATCTCAATATAATATTTTTATGTTTTAATTATCATAAAAAAATATACAAGTGTTTTAATAAAATATATTTCTAACTAAGATATTTTCTCACTACTTCGCCCCGAGGTTCTTTCTCCTCAAAAAGAATAGCTTGAAAAGAGTATATCTTAGTAGTTTTTTTTTTCCATTCATTACTTTCAAGCCAAGCTTTTGAACATGTTTGAGAAAGAAATGTTTCAACATCCCAATTTCTTCCATGATCCATAGGAACTTGAGGAAGAAGTAGACCTCTTCTCATTCCTTTCTCTACTATAAGCCCATCTCTTCCAATAACAATTTTATCGAGGTATTCTTTTGGATCATTTACTTCAAGCAATTTTGGTGGAGTTAAAATTGATAATTCAATTATTAAATTATCCATCTCATCCAGAGATACAGAAGGAAATCTTGGATCTTCAATTGCTGAACTTATTGACACACGGTGAATTACGTCATATAAAGAATAAGTAGGTTCAATATAACCGATACATCCTCTTAGAGGATTACCACTTACATTATACTTATTTAATGTCACGAACGCACCATATTTATCGGAAAATTTCTCTTTTATTATATTTGTAATCGGAATCTTTCTATTATTTTTTAAAAAAAATTCAATATTATCTCTTGCAAATTGGATTAACATTTTACCATCTTCTTGGCTAAATTCGTCATTATCCGGCATTTTAGTGTTCCCACAATCATTTAATTTAAGTATAATTATACTTTTCAGACATATATATTTTATAACATACGTTTAATAATTTTTCCACTTGGAATAATATTTTCAATATTGATTTCTATCCCCCGTAGAAAGACTTTCCAAATTTGAACATTGGTAATAAAATTCTCATACGGAGAAAATTTTGCTTTGGTTTTAAAATGTTGTGGATTAATCGCATATTCTGGAATTTTATCAACAATTATGAGGTCAGCAGCATATCCTTCTTTAATAAAACCTTTGTTGTTTAAATTGAAGATTTTTGCCGGATTTTCTGAAGCTGCTTCAACAAATTTTTCTAAAGAAAGTTGATAATTAAATATCTTATTGATAATTAATAAGGGATATGTTTCAAATCCTGGGAATCCAGAAGGTGTATTAGAATAATTCTCAGATTTTTCTTCTAATGTGTGTGGGGCATGATCTGTTCCTATTAATTTTATAGCCCCTTTTTTTAGCTCATTAAACAAAAATTTAGGATGTTTCTCTTCTCTTAAGGGAGGTAAAACTTTTCCAAAATTTTCATTAGTTAACATTATCCTATTAGATAAAAGCAGATGATGTGGTGTAACCTCAAAGGTTATTTTTAAATCTTTATTTGAATTCTGTACTTTCTTAATTGTTAGATAACTTTCAATACAACTAATATGGCAAAAATGAATTATTGGATAATTTTTTGGATTTAAATGATTAACATCAATATGTTCTTTATAATTCTCAATAACAAATTTAACATACTTCTCTTCTGCTTTAACTGGATCCAACATATTATGATAGATTAAAGGATTTTGATTTGCTACTTCGAATTCTTGGTAAATAAGCTTTTTTTCATCATCAGATAAAGGATAGGACGCATGTATAAATAATGGAATTTGATATCTAGACGATATATCAAGAATATTTTGAAAGTTTTTTGAATCTTTCCAATCTATTTCATTAATAGAATTAAGAGAATAAATTTTAAATCCAATTACTCCTAAATTTATAATACGTTTTATCTCATCTTCATCCATTCCTTTTGGAACTCCAGCTATGAATCCTACGTCTACATAAATATTTTTCTCTGCTTTTTTCATCCAAATCTTAATTTGTTCTGAAGAAATAGCAGGAGGTTTTGTATTCGGCATATTGAAAATCGTTGTTATTCCAGAGAATGCTGCTGCTTTAGTCCCTGTTAAAAATGTTTCTTTTTCGCTCTGACCTAAATCTCGTAAATGAGAATGAATATCAATTATTCCTGGTAAAATTAATTTATTTTGGCAATCGATTTCTTTACCATCTTGATTCTTTTTGACTAATTTCTTAAATTCTAGGTCTTTAGGCTCAAATATTACTTTTTTAATTATTCCGTTATTGATATGTATAACTCCCTTATGTATCAAACCGCCAGAATAAATCTTAGCATTTTTTAATATCATTTAACTAGGTTTTTATGAGTTCTTTGTTGATCTTTTATAAAATTAATATATAAAATTTTATTTTCTACACCTTTAATTTTTGAAAGTGAGATAAGTTTTGTGTTTTTCATCTCTTTAAATAATTCAATAGAACTAGAGCTCTCACTTCGTAAAGTATAAGTGGGAATTATAAAGAAGTCGTCATCTAAAATCTCTACGGGATCTTGATTTAATTTGAAAAATTCTACTTTTTTATTAACATCATACATAGTGTCTATGATAAGAAAGCTCAGATGGTTTGCAATTAATCGATAATAATTAATGAACGAAATTGTATCAGAAAAACTTCTAATGAAAATTCCAGGCGTTGATTTCCTCCACCCGTCATCATAAATAATAGATTCTTTTCTTTTATCTAACACTTTCTCTAAAAGTAATGTTTCAGATCTTTCATCGGGACCTAAATATTTTAACTTTTTTCCTTTAAATTTAATTAGATGATGTTCTTTTTGGATATATAAAAAAAGATTATTATCTTTTCTAAGACTGTATGATAAACAGAATGTTTCTCTTATACAACAGCTGAGTCTATATACATCAAGTGGGGTTCTTCCAATATCAATTTCTTTTTTAGAATAGTCTGAAATATTTTCTATTAGTAGTAAGAAATTAACCAAATTAATCAAATATGAGGGTTATCATTAAATTTTAAAATTTACCTAATTTCTTCATAAAATCAGCTGCAGCTTTTCCACCTGGAAAACCGGGCATCCCGGGCATCCCTTTCCCTTTTTTCTGCATTTGAAGAAATTTCTTCATGAATTTTTTCATTTGTGAAAATTGATCCAACATTTTATTAATTATTGAATAATTGGTTCCACTCCCTATAGCAATCCGTCTTTTCCTAGTCTTTTTAATGACTTTTGGGTTCTCTTTTTCTTCTTGTGTCATAGAATTAAGAACAACTTCCCACTTTGCTAGATTTGCTTCAGCATCCTCCTTCAAAGCATCTGGAATATTTCCGCCACCCATCATAGCCAATATTTGTTTGAATTTTCCAACTTTCTTTATACTTTTTAATTGTAGGTATAAATCATCGAGAGTAAATTTGCCGTGAACCATTCTTTTAACCATTTCTGGTTCAATGTCTACTTCAGCTTCTTGTACTTTTTGAACTAACGATTCAATATCTGGAATACCAAGCAAACTTCCTACAAATTTAGATGGATCAAATTCTTCAAAATCATCGACTTTTTCACCTACTCCAATAAAACGAATACCCACATTTGATGCTGTGCACGCTGATAAAGCTCCACCCCCTTTAGCGGTTCCATCTAATTTTGTGACTATAATTGATCCCAAATTAGTTGTCTGTGCAAACGCCTCAGCTTGGTTAAATGCTTGCTGACCCAATGTACCATCAATCACTAGTATTATCTCATTTGGCTTTAACTTTTGTTCAAGAATTGCCATTTCTTTCATCAATTCTTTTTCTTCTTTGTGTCTACCAGCAGTATCTACGATTATTATGTCATTTCCATCATTTATTGCTCTTTTGGTTTCTTGAATAGCAATTTTAATGGCATTTTTTTCATTTGGGTTTCCATAACATTTTATACCCACCTGTTCTGACAATTGTACTAATTGTTCATAAGCTCCTGGTCTCCATGTGTCCGTTGTTAATGCTCCAACCTTATAACCTTTACTTTTATAAAATTTTGCTATTTTGGTAATGGTAGTGGTTTTTCCTGAACCTTGGATACCAACAAGTAAGATTACATTCTTTTTTCCAGGTTTTATTCGTATTGGAGCGGGTTTCCCACCTAAAAGTTTAATAAGTTCATCATGTACTAATTTAATCACGAAATCTCTCCGTCTTGCCTTCTGGAGCTTGGTGTTCATGGCCTCTTTTCTGATATTTTCAGTCATTTCAAATACTAACTCTACTTTTACATCAGCACTTAGCAATGCTCTCTGTAATTCTTGAATAAGGGCATTTATTGCATCTTTATCTACTGATGGAAGTCGTCTGATCTTTCTGATGGCAGTGTCTAGCGATCTTCCTAATTTTTCTAATACCATTACATTCTAGTTTTAATTTTTTTTTCTGTAGTTGAATTAGTTAATAAAAACTAATATTTTTTTTTGAAAAAATATATTATATTATAAATTAAAAGAAATGTCAAAATTAAAAATATTTTGGATAAAAATAATTAAAGAAAGGTGTAAAAGTAGTTGTCTATTAGAAGAACAGAGATACAAAAATTAAAGACGGGACAATATATAATGGTGGAGGAAGAACCATGTATAATTAAAAGTACTGAGCGTTCAAAAAGTGGAAAACATGGTCATGCTAAAGTAAGAGTTGTATGCGTTGGGATGTTTGATAATAACAAAAGAAGTCTTACGATTCCATCAGGTCATGTGGTTGATACTCCCGAGATTATTAAAGGGAATGCTCAAATTAACTTTATAGAGGATATATCGATTAATGTTATGAATTTAGAATCATATGAATCATTTGATGTTGATTGGCCTCAAGATGAAGATTTAAAGAATAAATTAAAGGAGCTTCAAGCTAATCCTGGCAAAATATCAACTACTCAAGTAGAGTATTGGCAATTAGCAGGTAAAACACTTATAAATAGAGTATTCACTAACTAATTAAATAAAAAAAAACTAACTATATTATTTTTATTATCCATTATTTTTTTAGAGCATTTGAATAGAAAATCCGAGAGTTATGGAAAAAAAACCGATTGCTTTAGCATGTAGATTGGATTCCGAAAGAGCTATTAAATTATCACGGAGAATTTTCGAATTTTTAGTTCAAAAAGGTGAAATTGTATATTTAGAGACAAGAATAGCTCCAAAAATTTTTCCGCATAATGGTATGGATCTTGGTGAAATGAATGAAGATAACATTAAATTCATAATAATTATTGGTGGAGATGGCTCAATATTAAGAGTTGCTAATGGATTATCGCAAAAAAGTCCACCTCCCATTCTAGGAGTAAATGTTGGTTCTATAGGTTTTTTAGATGAGTCTAATGAAAGAATAATTTTCAAAGATTTATCCAGAGTTTTAAATGGTCAATACAGTTTAGAAGTTTGTACCAAAATAACAGCTTATATTGTGAAAAATTCGGGAGAAATTAAGCTGAGCAATGCATTAAATGAGGTTTTAATAATATCTTCTAAAAGTTCAAAAGTTTTACAGATATCTATTAAAATTGATAAAATTTTTCTGAATCGTAGCTATTTAGACGGAGTGATAATATCAACCGCTACTGGATCTACTGCTTACAATTTAAGTGCCGGCGGAGCAATAGTAAATCCTAACATGTCAATTATGCAGATAACTCCGTTAAACAGCTTTGCTAGATCTGGTTTAAAACCTTTAATTGTACCAATTGATTCTGAAATTGAGATTCAGCTTTTAAGACCTCGATTAGATGCTAAAATTGTAATAGATGGACAGCAAACCATTAAAAGAATTGCACCTAATACTATGATTCGGATTCGTAAAGCCAATTCTCAAAATAAATTTATTCGGTTTAAAGGAAGTTATTACACTCGTTTGAGAAAGAAAATCATTGGTACTGTAAGAAGAGTCCCTATTGATGATTCTCCTGAAGAATAACTTCATAAAATAATATGAATAAAAATTATTTTTCATTATTCATTACTGATGATAAGTGCTATGAAAGAAAAAGCTTCAATTTATATTTTTGATACTAATATTTTCCTTACGGGAATTGATATTAATTTAATCGAATTTGAGATTTATACAACTCTTTCTATAATTGAGGAAATAAAAGATCATAGGTACACTGAAAAAAATAGAAATATTTTAAATAAGGTAAATGTAGCAATTGAAACTAAAAAATTAACGGTAATAAATCCTGAAAGTAAATTCATTGAAAAAGTAAGGGAAATATCAAAAAAGACCGGAGATTTCAAATCTTTATCAGATGTAGATAAAGAATTAATAGCATTGGCTTTAGAATTGAAGGAAAAATCAAATAAAAACGTGAAAATGTACTCTAATGATTATTCCATTGAAAATGTATGTTCTGAATTAAAAATTCCTTTTTCTTCTTTATATAAAAATGGGATTGAATCTAAAATAAACTGGGAAGTATATTGTCCATATTGCAAAAGTATTCATGAAGCTGAAGAGCTAAATAAAACATGTGAAATGTGTGGATCAAAGTTGAAAAGACGTCCAAAAAGTAATATAATATATTAGTGGAAATTATATAAGTTGTATCACGAATATTTATCGAAGATGTAGAAAATAGGGAATAAATTAAATATGGGCGTAAAAATAAATGAATTAGTAAATGAAGTTAAAAGGACAATTACATTTGAAAACCTCTTTAAAAAGAGTATAGCCATTGATGCATTTAATACCATTTATCAATTTTTAGCTATAATACGTCAGAGAGATGGAACTCCTTTAAAGGATTTTCAAGGAAATGTAACATCGCATCTTTCAGGACTTTTCTATAGAACAATTAACTTTTTAGAGCATGATATTAAACCAATTTATGTTTTTGATGGTATTCCTTCGGATTTGAAAATAGAAACTGTAAGAGAGAGGAAAAAAATTAAAGCAGAAGCCAGGGAGAAAATGATTAAAGCACAAGATGATGAGGATTTTAAAGAAGCTAAAAAATTTGCTCAATTAACTTCTAAACTTGATTCAGGGATGATTGAAGAGAGTAAAAAATTGATTGAGTATATGGGAATTCCGATAGTGCAAGCCAGTTCTGAAGGAGAAGCCCAATCTGCATATCTAGTTGAAAATAAGGATGCATGGGCATGTGCTTCCCAAGATTATGATACTTTATTATTTGGAGGGGAACGATTAATTCGAAATTTTGCTATAAGTCGATCTAAAAAAATAAGAGATACAACAGTTACTTTAGATATCGAATATGTCTCATTAAATAAATTCCTAAATAATCTTAGAATAACCAGAGAACAATTGATTGATATGGGTATATTGATTGGTACAGATTTTTTCCCAGGAATTAAAGGTATTGGTCAGAAAACAGCATTAGACTTGATTAAAAAATACGATACTATAGAGTACATTTTGAAAAATAATGTTATGATAGGAGGAAAAGAGATTTTTTTGGATATGGAATTAGTTAATCAGATTAGAAAAATATTTCTTGATCCTGATATAAAAAAAGATTATAAAATTCCAAAGCCAAAGAAGATCGATTTTGAAAAATTAGAAGATTTACTTATCGAACAACATAATTTTTCAAAACAAAGAGTTGAGAATGCGTTTGATAGGTTAAGAAAATTAAATGATGCTAAAGTTCAAGTCTCCTTAGATGATTTTATTAAATGAGAAATTAAATTTTTATTTTAAAATATAAATACAAAAATTTTTACGAAATTAAGATTTCTTTAAATTATCTTAATAATACTTTGTTAATGTTGATATATTATGTCATCAAGTGGCAATAATGGTAAAGAGGAAGATGATGAAAAAGATGGAGATATGCCTAATGTGTCTTTGCGGGTTCAGAAGGCCAAAAAAAGAGACATAGGGCGCAATATCATAAGAATTGATCCAAAAACAATGGAAATGTTAAAGATTCAAACTGGTGATGTTATATCTGTTAATGGCAAGAAGGAAAGTGCCGGAATTGCATGGCCTAGTTATCCACAAGATAATGGATTGGGAATTGTGCGCGTAGATTCTAGACTTCAGAAAAATACGGGGTCTAGAATTGATGATACTGTTGAAATTCGAAAAGTGAAAGCCGAAGTTGCTCAACATGTTGTATTAGCTCCATCAAATTTTCCAATAAAGAATAATCCTAGATTTGAAAGCTTTGTAAAAAGAAAATTAAATAATTACCCAATAACAGTAGAGGATTATATATTTATCTCTATTGGTATTAGTAGAGAGATCACCTTTAAAGTTTTAAGCATGCGACCTAGTGGAGTTTGTATTATTAAACAAGATACTATACTTAATATTAGTGATAAAATTACTGAAGAGGTAGAAAGAGGACTTCGCTATATAACTTATGAAGATGTGGGTGGTTTAGATAGAGAGATTCAGAGAGTTAGAGAAATGGTAGAATTGCCATTGCGACATCCATCGTTGTTTAAACGTTTAGGAATTGATCCTCCTAAGGGAGTTCTTCTAAGAGGCCCACCTGGATGTGGAAAGACTTTATTAGCTAAAGCAGTGGCTAATGAAAGTGAAGCACATTTCATTTCAATAAATGGACCAGAAATTATGAGTAAGTTTTATGGAGAATCTGAAAAAAAACTGAGAAAACTCTTTATTGAAGCAGAAGAAAAGAGCCCGTCTATTATTTTTATAGATGAAATTGATGCTATTGCTCCAAAGCGAGAAACTGTTACAGGAGAAGTAGAACGTAGAGTTGTAGCACAATTGCTCGCCTTGATGGATGGACTGCATGGAAGAGGTAAAGTTATTGTTATAGGAGCAACAAATAGACCGAATAGTTTAGATTCTGCATTAAGGCGCCCAGGAAGGTTTGATCGTGAAATTGAAATAAAAGTACCAAATGAAAAAGGCAGGAGAGAAGTATTTCAAATACATACCAGAAATATGCCCCTTGATAGAAAGATTTCATTAAAAGAATTTTCACAAATTACTCATGGATTTGTAGGAGCAGATATTTCTGCTGTTTGTCGAGAAGCTGCTATGTCTGCATTACGTCGTTATTTACCTAAAATTGATTTAGAATCAGAAGTAATTGATCCAGAATTATTAGAACAAATAGAAGTTACCAAAGAAGATTTTGAAGAAGCATTAAAAGAAATTCTCCCCTCTGCAATAAGAGAGGTATTTGTAGAAGTCCCAAATGTTCCATGGGATCAAGTAGGAGGATTAGAAAGTCTAAAACAAAAATTAATTGAAGCTGTAGAATGGCCGCTATCACATCCTAATATATTCACTCGTATGGGAATTAGACCTCCTAAGGGAATTCTGCTTTATGGGCCACCAGGTTGTGGTAAAACTTTATTAGCAAGAGCAGTAGCGACCGAAAGTAAAGCAAATTTCATATCAATAAAGGGTCCAGAACTCTTATCAAAATGGGTTGGTGAATCTGAGAAGGCAATAAGAGAAATTTTTCGGATAGCAAAAATGGCATCTCCATGTATTATCTTTTTTGATGAGTTTGATTCGATAGCTCCAAGTAGAGGAAGATATACATCAGATTCTGGTGTTTCAGAAAAAGTTCTATCTCAATTTTTAACAGAGTTAGATGGTTTGGAAGTTATGAAAGATATTGTTGTGATTGCAGCTACTAATCGTCCTGATATTTTAGATCCAGCATTAATTCGCCCCGGGAGAATTGATAGAATATTGCTCGTTCCTGTTCCGGATGAACAGGGAAGACTTGAAATTTTAAAAATATTTACTAAAGATATGCCTTTAACTAGCAATATAAAATTAGAAGATTTGAATAGTTTAATTAATGGTTTTTCTGGAGCAGATATTCAAATATGGTGTCGCGAAGCTGCTATGATTGCCTTAAGAGAGAATATTAGAGCAAGAAAGGTGTCATTAGAACATTTTAAAGAAGCAAGAGAATATACTAATCCTACATTAACTACGGAAACATTAGCATGGTATGAAAAATTCGGTGAAAAATTGAAAAGCAGAAGTATAGAAGAATCTAAAGAAGATCGATTATTTGTTTAGAACTAATAAAATTAATTAGAGAATGATTATTTTATACTATAAATCTCTATTTTTTAATTTTTCATAAAGGTGAATCATTATCGAATCTTATCGTTGGAATCAAAAACCAGTATTAAATTCTATTATAGATATATTAATTAAAAATAAGGGAGAAATTTTAGATAAAAGACTTGAAGAACTTCTGAAAAAGGAATTTCCCTTCGTGAACTCATTAATCTTAGAAGAAATTTTTTTGAAATTGGAGAGTATGGCTATAATAAACGTGTTCCGCGTCTCTAAGAATAAAAAAATGATTGTACTAAATAAAAGAGGAAAAGCTATAAGAGAAGATATTCTTGATAAACTATGATTTGAAATGTATCGAGATCTTTATGTAATTTTTAATAATTTCAACTTTTAGCTAATTTAAGGATTATATTTTGGTCTAGTTTAATTCTTTTTTTTGCCAGTCTAAACAAAATTGAGCTAAAGTAATCTCCTCGCTCCTTGATTTAAATTTTCTCTGCCTTACGTCGATAAATACGGGATAATTGACGGCATTTCCCATTAATAACATTTCTCCTACTCCTAAACTAGAAATCATACTAGCATATTCTTTTGTAATTGCTTCTGAACTGTCCATTAAATGTTTTAAATCATATGGATTTTTAATACTTAAAACTAATTTAGAATTACATTGTGATAAAGCGGTAGTACTCAATTTTTTTGGTCTCTGACTAATCAAGCATAAGCAAGCCATAAATTTTCTCCCTTCTCTAGCAATTGTCTCAATTATGGGTTTTGAAATTGCTTTTGCATGGGCAGCTTCAGGACAAAATTGATGTGCTTCTTCTACTATTAGTAGAAAAGGAGGAATACTATTTATTCTTCGGAGATAAAATAACCTATTGCAAATATAATCAACAATAATTTGCTTTTTCCTAATACTTATTTCTTTTTGAAAGTTAAAGATTGTAATTTCTTGTTTATTCACAACCTTATCTAGTATTGGATTTTCTTGGCTTCCAAAGAGAGTCAATCGTTCTAATTCTGACAACCAGCCTAATAATGCTTGTTTTGTACTTCGATTTCCATCAGATTCATTTTCGATCTGTTCAATTATATCATTTAATGAATATTGATTCTTTTTATCCTTATCTTTTTTTAATTTTTTTATATACTTTGAAAGTTCTCTTACTTGAACATGTGAAATTTGTTCTTGATATTTCTTAAAGGAATAAGCTGATAATTCAGGTATTCCAATTTGAAAATATGAAATATCCTGGATTTTAATTTTATCTTTTAATTCAGGGGTATCTTTTAAATAAATATATTCTCCATGAACATCAAAAAGTATTATTGCGGGAGTACCATAGTTCTCTTTTCTAGATAGTAGTTCTTCTATAAGAATTGATGTAAGATAGCTTTTTCCTCCACCTGAGATTGAGAGAATTGCAAAATGCTTATTTAACAACCTACTCATACTTATTTTTGCACTGGAATTTGTAACTTTTACGTGACCTATATCTAAACCATATTCAGAATTAAAACCAAGAAATTTAAAAAGTATTTCTTCCTCCACAATAAAAACCCCATCTCCAGGACTCGCAGGATAGGTCATCCGTTGAACTCTATCGATTTCTTTAGAGTTTTCATCCTTGAACTTAATTAATCCTAAACACTTTACAATCGCTATTGCAAATTCAAAATCCTTACTGGGAAAAAGTCCTTTTATGATGTTAGGATTATAACTATTATTATAGGCTTTAATCGTTAACGCATCACTAAAATATTCATTTAATAAGATAATTTCTTCAATTAAACCGATTAAAAATCCTTCATTAGATTTTGTATACACAAATAACCCCTTTTGAATAAGTATTCCATCTTGTCTTTTATTTATAACAAAAGGGAATTTAGATACATTGGGTAATTGTAAGTAATTAAATACAGTTCCAACTTTAATTGCCATATTATCAAGAAGACGATATAAAATCGATAAACATAGTGGTTTGAAATTATTAGATAATAGAAATAAATAAAAAAAATATAAGAGCACAAAATTTCTGATTTAATCAAAAAAATAAGAGGTATTATTGCTTCTGTTCTTTTTCTATGGTCCCAATAAGGCGAAGAATAAGATAATGTCCATTCTTCCAAAAATATATCATAAAGAGAGCAACCCCGACAATTGTAAAAAGACCAATTCCAATAAATAAAACCCAAGGCCCAGCACTTCCTAAAAATGTCAGCAGTGAAGAGGATCCTCCAGAAGAAATATTTAATAATTCTAAGATAACTGCAAAAATTACTCCAATAATAATAGCTAATAAACTGATTATTAATCCGCCTGCTGCGATTTTTACGTCAATGCGATCTTTATATTTTTGCTCAAGTTCTCTTTTCCTATAAATAAAACTGATTAATGATTTTGAAGTCTTCTTAAACAAGCCAAAGAAGAAAATTAAAAGGAAAAACAAACCTGCTAAAAGTCCTCCAATAATGGCAATCTGATATCCTAAATTAAGGTTTAAAAATGCCAACCATTTTCCAGTTGTTCCGATAAAGATATCTGCAAATGTCCATACTACTCCTCCTATTGTTACTAAACTCGCACTAACTATTAAGATGTAAAAAATTAAAGCTACTATTTTTTGATTCTTTCTAAATTCTTTAACTACACTTGAAGAATTATATTCCATTTTTTTCACATTATATGCTTTTTGTTCTCTAATTCTTTCTGTATTATAGAAGTACTTTTACTCCATATAATACCAAGAAGTTTTGATTATCTAAAAAATAACCTTTAACATATATAAAATTGATTATTATGAGGAAAGTCTTGTCCTCATTCAAAATCTTTATTTTAAAATTATATCATTGAATTTTTGATATAAATTTTTGCTGTTAATAAGTTTATATAGATCATATGAAAAATTATATAATTTTTCATAAAGGATATGTCGTTCCTCATTGGGAAGCCATTTTTTATCAACTTTACATAAATTCTCAGCTGCTTTTGAAATATCTGGAAAAATTCCTGCTCCTGCAGCGGCTAATATTGCGGCTCCTAATGATGTAGATTCTTCAATAATATTCCTAACACATGTGATTCCTAATACATCAGCATAAATTTGATTCCAAAAATCAGAGCGAGAACCTCCTCCAGTTAACATTAATTCTTTTGGGCTAATTCCTATATGTTTAAAAACCTCAATATTTTTTCGTATCTCAAATGCTACACCTTCAAGTACAGCTCTATAAAGGTCCTTACGTTCATGTCCTAAAGATAATCCAAAAATTATACCCTTCGCAAGCGGATTCCAATGAGGTGCTCCAGAACCTACGAAATGGGGAATAAGGAGTATTCCATTTGCTCCAATAGGTGATTTTTCTGCTTCTGTGGTCATTAAATCATAAGGATCTTGACCTTCTTGAGCGGCAGCACATTCTTCATACCCTACTTGATCTCTAAACCACCTTAATACTGCTCCAGTCGTAAAAATACTTGCTTCTTGGACCCAAGCACCGGGAACTGCATGACAACTACATAAGACTCGTTTTTCAGGATCGAATTTAGGTTGAGATAAAAAAGCTAAAATAAAACTTCCCGTTCCCGTAGTGCATTTAATTTCTCCAGGAGAAACAACTCCCACACCTAGGGCTGCAGATTGCTGATCTCCAGCACCAGTTACTACTAATGTCTTTTTATCAAATAGAGTTTCATCCGTAACAATCTCACCTATATCAACTCCACATTCTAAAGCTTCTGGCATTTTATCTAAATCTATTTCCAATTCAGAGGCAATTTCTTCTGAATATTTTAATTTATTAATATCGAATAACATGGTTCGTGAAGCATTTGAAAAATCTGTGTAGTAACTACCCGTCAATTTATGAATAATAAAATCTGAAACAAGTAAGAATTTATGAGTTTTTTGATATATCTCTGGCTTATTATCTTTAAACCATAGAATTTTCGTCGCAGAAAAGTAAGGATCAATAGTTAATCCTGTAGTTTCATAAATTTTGTCTACACCAATTTTTGTTTTTATGAATTGTACTTGATCTATTGTTCTTCTATCTTGCCAGACTAAAGCATTATGAAGAGGTTTGCCCTCTTTGTCAACAGGTACAATAGTTTCACGTTGATTAGTAACAGAAAGACTAACAATATCCGTTTTATCAATACCACTTTTTTTAATTGCTCGTTCTGTGGTTTTTTTGATAGATTCCCACCAAGTATTCGCATCTTGTTCTACAAATGATGGAGAAGGATAGAAACTTTGCCATTCTTGATAATCACTGGCAATTATCGTACCTGCTAAATCAAAAATAAACGTTCTACATCCTGTTGTTCCTAAATCTAACGCTGCAACAAACATAATTGAAATTTTTTATATTAATATTAGTTTTATTAATAAGATATATATCAGATTATCTAATAAAAATCATTATACAGAATTTTAATAGAAAAGTCACAATAACTTAACTTTTTTGATACCCACAATAAGGACATATGAATTTAACTAACCCTACATTAAAACCCTTTATCTCTATAATCAGTTTATTACAGTTTGGACAACGTGGTGAATACTCGGGGAACCATTGTCCTTTAATATTTGGTATCTGCTTAAACATTTTATTAAATTTGAGTTTTTCTAAATCTCCCTTATTTACATGGAGTAATTGTTGTTCTTCGGCAATAGATTTTCCTTTAGGTGCTAAAACCATTAAAAATTTCATTGTTTTTGGATTATTGAGTAAAGACAAAGTTCGTAATATCGCTTCCTCTTTATATTGATTAAATAATTTCCCTAATTCTGGTGGGGCTAATGCTACCAATGTTGCTTGAAAATCTTTTAATTCATCTTTTACTTTTTGAAATAAGAATTGGAATATTCTTCTTTCATTATCCATACCCCACATTAAATTCCAAGGCTTTATATCATAATCTTCATCACTAGGTCCAATAATTCTTTTAATGCATTCAACCCATGAATAATGTTTGAATTTATACAAGTTTGAAAGGATATCATCAAAAAACTCGGGCTCAATTACAGGAAACCTGTTAAATATATTTTTCAATGAATATAATTTAACTTCAGTTAAAGTATCTGAATTGAGCGAATCCCAAGGAGTTAATGTAAATACTTTGAATAAATTCATTTTTTTTTTATATTTTTTTATATTATATGATATAATACCAATAGTTTCTATGTTTAAAAATTAATTTTATATTTTAAATTAACAATTTTTAAAAATTAGATTCAATATAATATCTCGTATGACTTCAGTTTGGGATACTAGAGCAGATGCTGTACATAAAGGAGATAATCTAAGAGATATCTCTCCATTAATAAAAAAAACTACAATAGATGAAAACGGGTTCACTCATTACATATTCTCTAAGATTATGTTTAATAATCCATGGTATAAAATTCCTGAAGATGAATTGGATTTATTTAAAAAGTTTCTAGATGGAGGATCAAGGGCATATCCTTCTGATGGACGGATACCATGTGATGTGGTTGCTGGAGAAGCTAGAGAAATAATAGCTAGAATTGTCGACATATCAAAAGATCCTAAGCATACATATTTTAAGGATGCATGCGATGCAATTAAAGATGGTAAATTTTCCCTAATTCGAGGAACGTTAAAATTATATTTAGGTAAGTACACATCAAGAGATTGGAGGAGAAAACGCTTCACAGATGATTTGGATTTCTGGGTTTTTAAAGTTCATTTATTAGACCATGTTTTAAGAGAAATGGGTTGGATAAAAAATAAAGAAACAGGAGAATTCGAAAAAACTATTCAGTGGACTAATCCAGATACAGGAGAAATAAGGCATGAAGCACTTTGTGCTGCTAATAATTTAAATCAACTACTCGATTTTGGAGCAGGAAGTTATCTAGAAGGAACTAAGCTTAGAGAAATTTTTAATAAAAAATTAAAAAGAGGTCATGATGTTGATCTTAGTGATATAATGAATGTAGCTCTACATAATAACGGTTTAGCAGGTAAAAATAAGGAAGAATGGAATGAAGCGTGGATTTCCTTTGAAGCTGCGACTAATACGAGAAATTCTAGAATTACTTCAAATATTATTAGTTTATGTCGATATTCATTAGGCACTGCTGATTATTTAGAGAGGGTTAGTAATGCTATAAAAAAATATCATAAGAAAATCCTTGATAATAATGAGTATCCTAACGAAATTTTAAAAAAAACCTGTAGGATGTCAATTCATTGGATGAAATATTTAGAGAAAAACGGTCCTGATAGTACTAGAAATATGATATATGAATTTTTAATTGAACAGAAAGACGAAAAACTGATTCATGCGAAAACTCTAAGGAATTTTGTGAAAAAAGTTTTAAAAATTCTTAATTCTAAATATGAATATCTTAAGATTATATTTGAGATTGAAAATAATTAAAGAAAATCATCGTGAAAGATGCGTTTCACGATCTTTACTGTTAAATTTTTGATCTTGACGAGATATTAAATGCTTGTTTATTATTGAGAGAAGAAGATAGAAATCTCTCATTCAATTGAAGAAACGGTAAATTCAAGTAATTCTTCATTCGCAGATTTTTTCTCTTTAGAAAAACGTTCTTTCGTAACCCCATGAAGTAGCCAAAATCCAATCATTGAAATCAAAGACAGAATCCCTCCTATATACCATACCCAGTTTGGTCCAATATACACCATAATTAATCCCGCGACTAAAACCCCAAACAGATTTGGGATCGCCCATTGAAAAGAATATACCGCCATATACCGTCCTCGTTTATCTTCAGGAGCAAATGATGCAGCTACACTTTGTCCAATGGGAAATACAATCATTTCCCCCACTGTAATTATAGCCATAGCAATAAAAAACAGATATGACTCAGAAACAAAACCATACATCCCAAAACCAATCATAAGAAATATACTGCCAAAAGCCATCACCTTCATGGGAGCAAACTTTGAGATCTTCCTTGTTATCCATAATTGAAAGAGCACTACCATTGCCGCATTCATACTTAACAACAAACCAAAGGCTTGCTTGGGGAATCCATATTCATCCCGTAAGAATACTGAAAGTGTACTATTCATTTGCATATATACTAACACCGTTAATGCAGACACAGATAGAAACAATACATATACCGAATCCTTTAAGACTTCTTTATATCCTATAAGTGTTTTTATTACTGTTTCTTCTGGTTTATCATCATGCTTTTGAGGTTTAGTCTCCGGAATGACAAGATATACAATAACAGCAGTAATAATGCTGCTAACAGCATCCGAAATAAATAATAACATATAGGATTGGGTTGCTATAAGTGCACCAAGAAGAGGACCAATCACTGCTGAAAGATTAAATGCCACTCGTAGAATCCCAAATCCTTCTGCTTGTTTCTCTTTTGGAAGTAAATCCGCCACCATTGCTTGTCGTGCAGGACCTCCAAAATTTCCTATCAAACCTAAAAATGCTGCGAGTAGATAAAAAATATTCAGATTATTAACTAATCCCATCAAGATACTCCCTATCCCGCTTACAACTAAACCAATTAAAACCATAGCACGACGGCCATATTTATCAGCTAAGGCTCCTCCAATCACACCGCCAATTATATTTCCTACCGATAAGATCGAAAATAGATACCCTACTTCAACCATCCCAACACCAAAATGTTCGGTTATATACAGTGCATAAAAAGGATATAACAAGAAGCTTCCTAGCATGTCAATAAAAGTGGCGAGAGTCAGCACTTTAAATGCTTTGGGATATTCCTTATATGTATTTTTAATTTTAGTGAACATAGGAAGTCATCTATTAAGAGTTCAAGTGATTAAGGTAGAGATTTATGATTTTTAAATTACCATAAAATTGCTACTCAGTGTATAAGAGAAGTAATTTAAAATATATATAGTTTAAACTGTTGAACTACAATGGAACTTTAAATTTAAACTAAAAAAGTAAACCAATACTGGTTGAATTAAATCATTATTTTTATTGAACCTATCATTATTTAAACGCATTATGTATCAATAAGTGAGTATTAAAAATGTATAATTATTTACTAACTGAAGAAAACAAAAAGTTTAGAGAAGAAGTTCAAACATTCGTAAAAAGTGCTGTTCCCCCTTCATTATTAAAAAAAATGGATAAGGATGAAATCCAATATCCCTCTGAATGGTTAAATGCTTTAGCTAACCAAAATCTAATAGGAATAAGATTCCCAAAAGAATATGGAGGACGGGGATTGAATTGGGAATGTGAAATCATTGCTCAAGAAGAAATAGGTGTATTGGGAAGTTCACTTGCGTGTTTATTTTCGTTACCGAGTATATGTGGGGAAGCACTAAATATGTTTGGCACTGAAGAACAAAAACAAAAATATCTTAAACCTATGTGTGAGGGGAAAAAATTTACGGCTGAAGCTTTAACTGAACCAAGAGGGGGTTCAGATTTCTTCGGAGCTACTTCTACCGCTGTTAGAGAAGGGGATTATTATATTTTAAATGGAGAAAAACGTTTTGTAGTCGGAGCAGAGGGTGCAGATTTCTTTTTAGTTTATGCGAAAACAAATTTAGATCCAAAAGCAGATCCTCATAAAACTTTAAGTTTATTCATAGTGGATAGAACTGAAGGCGTTAATACTGAATATATCTATGGTATACTTGGAACTAGAGGTGGTGGTGCGGGTAGAATAAAATTTAATAATGTTAAAGTTCCAAAGGAAAATATAATTATAGAGGAGGGTGCTGGTGGAAAGATATTTTATCAAATGATGGTTCCAGAGCGATTAACTACTGCATCGGGGTTCATAGGTTTGGCTCGTGCTTGTTTAAGAATTGCTACAAAATATAGTACCAAAAGAAAAGCATTTGGACAACCTATTAGAAATTTTCAAGCAGTTAGCTTTTTAATTGCTGATAGTATCACACTTTTAGACGCAGTAAGAGCTATTGTTTATAATACAGCAAAAAGTATTGATGCTGGAGCACCACCAGCTCTTCAACGGAGATTAGTATCCGAATCAAAGAAGTTTTCAACAAAATCGTGTTGGAAAGTCATAAATAATTCAATGCAAATTATGGGGGGAATTGGATATACAACTGTGTATCCAATCGAAAGATTGTTGCGAGATGCTCGAATTGGTGAAATTTGGACGGGAACGACAGAAATTATGAATTTAATAATTCAACATGAATATTATAAAGAAATTTTAAGTGATAAATGGCTAGGTCGTGATATTGAGATGGATGCACTCGATGCAGAGCGAGAAGAGGAAAAGAATTATGGATAAGATAGACCGAGAATATCTTCTAAAATAGTAAAAAAATCTTAATCTTTATTATAAGATTTAATTGACTGAAAATAACTCAATAACTATTTTAGTTCCTTAATTTTCGAATAGTCAACAGTAATCGTATGCTTTGTCTCGATTATTTCTCCAATTATCAAGACTTCTTTATCAAGAAATTTATGCAATTCAGGATCTTTTTCCCATAAGTGAGTTTTTTTCCTGACGAGAATTTCCGACCATCTGTTTTTATAATCATCTAATGGTTTAATGAAATATTCAGGTCCTTCCGATCGTGTCCCCTTTCCTTTTACTATAGCAAAGAGAGTTCCTCTAATTTCATTCATATAAAAAATCTATAAAAATCATTATTTTTGTTTTGATAGATATCGAATTTTTACAAGTAGATCACGTAGTTCCATTTTATCATTCTCAGGAGTAATATATTTCTTTTTAACTCCTTCTGATAAAGGAACTGTTGTTATTTTATTTCCTTGGAGTGAAACCATATTTCCAAATTTACCTTCTATAACAAGCTTCATTGCTGCTAAGCCGAATCTCAATCCTAAAATTCTATCAAATGAATTAGGTGTTCCAGCACGCATAGTATGACCCAGAACTACACTTCTACATTCAAAATCTACTCCATTTTTTTGAAACTCTTGTTTTAGATCATCTCTTAAGTCTAGTTCCTTCACAATAATTTGCGATATGTTTAATTGAGCTAGTAAGGGATTACCAAATGTATCTTTTGGTAATTTATCTATTGTTTCTTTTGATATAGTTTTGAAATCTCTATTTAAGGAATCTAACTTAGGATAAGCTCCTTCTGATATTGCAATTATATGATGTTTATAACCAGCATTAACTCTTTTTTTCAAGACATCAATTATGTCTTTTTCTAAATCAAATGGAGTTTCTGGAATTAAAATTATATCCGCTCCAGCGGAAATCCCGCTATACATTGTTAAAAAACCAGCATCTCTTCCCATTATTTCAACTATAAATACTCTTTGATGTGAATGTGCTGTTGTTGTTAAATTATCCAAGGTATTTGAAGCCAATTGTACAGCACTCCAAAATCCAAAAGTATAATGAGTTCCTGCTATATCATTATCTATAGTCTTTGGACACCCAACTACTTTAGCATTACCAAATTTATACATTTTATCTGCAACACCTAATGTGTCATCTCCTCCTATTGCAATTAAAGCATCAATTCCTAATTCTTCGAATTTTTTAGCTAATTCTTTCGCTCTTTCTTCTTTTGAACTTACTCCTTTAAATGGATTAGTCCTGCTTGTATATAGGATGGTTCCACCAACAGTATGTAAATCATCATGTTCTGCAATATCAAGCGGAATTGTTTTGTTTTCTAAAAATCCTTTCCACCCCTTAAGAATTCCCACACACTCAATATCTGCATCATATGCTTTTAACATTATTCCATAGATTACAGAATTTAAACCAGGGCAATCTCCTCCTCCAGTTAGAATTCCTACATTTTTAATTTGATTTCCCATTTTATTTCACACTTCTGATTATAAGAGTTTAAAAAAATAATTATAATAAATTTTTATGAATATTTCATATTTTATTTTTATTCTAAATCTTTTTTCTCAATTTTCTTATAATTATAGTTTGATTTATTTTGTGGAATTATGTAACTCCCTCCTTGGGGGTCTGTTATTACTAAAGTGAATTTAAATCTTCCATCCATTGCTTTTTTTAGGTTATCTAGCAGTTCTTCAATTTCACTTATTTCAGGATCATTTTTCTCAAGATTGTTTTTATAAATTAAAACAGCACTTTCAAATCTAAATAGTATGCCTTCTACATTTGTATAATAGAAATCGGCTCTAGGACCCGGTTCTACAATTAAATCCAATTCTGGTATTTCTAACTTACCTACGGGAGAACGATAGATTTTAGATTTGAGATCGTCTTCGTTTGTAATTTTTAAAGTCATAATTCCCGGTTCCATATTTGTTGATAAAGGAATTACATCATTTTTATGAAAATTACATGTATTACATTCAAATTTTAATATGAGCATTTTGTCTCCATCTGGGAGATCATAAATACTCTTAACAATATTAATAGTTCCTTCTTGACATGAAGGACATTTAAATGAATAAATTATCTCATTATTTCTTTTCTCATTAGCCATATCGTCATTTCCTAGTTTAAATTTTTTTAAAGTTGGATGATTTTTTTGCATTATTTCGTAAAATCGATTTAAGAAGGCACCTTTTTCAAAATAAATTAATAATTATAACAATTATTATTTTAAATTCTATATTATTGTTTCATATTGTATTTATATAAGTAAAATTAATAGAACTTTTATTCATTGTGCCTTTATTGGACATATTGCATTCAATAGAATTGAGAATTATTAGTTGAATAAATTGTCAAGCAACAAAAAGATTGTAGAAATATCAATGCATTGTAGAGGGGGTCAAACTTGTATCACTGCAAGTCAATTATTAGCCAAAATGGCATTTGAAGAAGGTTTTAAAGATACAATCGCAATTCCAATAATAGGAGCTGAGCGCAGAGGTGCTCCAATACAGGCATTCACAAAAATTTCTAAGAATATGCAAATTAAAACATATGACAGTGTAGTGAATCCAGATTATATATTTATGTTTGACACTTCATTATTAGACATTCCAAGGATAAAAAACTCAATAAAGGAAGGAGTTACGCTGATAGTTAATAGCCCGGATCCTATAGATACTAGCGATTTCCCTAATAACATAAAGATATTTCTTGTTGATGCAACAGGAATTTGCATTCATAAAAATTTCATGCATGCTAGTGGGCCAATTCTTAATATTCCTATGTTAGGGGCTTTTGGGAAGATAACTGGGTATTATAACCTTGAAACAATGGAAAAAGTAATTAAAAAAGAATTCGGAGAAAATAGATTAGAAAAAAATATGAGCGTTGCACGAGACGCTTATGAATCAGTAAGAGAGATGTAGTCATGTCAGAATCAGAAAAATGGAAAAAGATTAACAAATCAGTAAAAGAACGTCCTAAAGTTCAAGAATATAAAAATTGGAAAGAATTATCACCAATTCCAATTTCATTACCAATTGATGGAAACATAGGTATAACTGGTGATTGGAGAACTTTTAGACCAGTTATTAAAGAAAATTGTAATAAATGTGGAATTTGCTGGATGTATTGTCCAGAGGGTGTAATTAAAAGGAAAGAAGATGGAACATTTGAAATTGATTTGCGCTACTGTAAAGGATGTGGTATTTGCGCTAAAGAATGCCCAACAAATAATATAGAAATGATCAGAGAGAGTGATATAAAAGATGACTGAAGCTCAGAAAGATTTTGTTCAAAAAAGAGAATCTATTATTATAAAAGGAAACGTAGCAGCAGCTTATGCAGCAAAATCAGCACGAGTTCAAGTAATTAGTGCCTATCCTATTACTCCGCAAACTACAGTAGTAGAAAAATTATCTGAATTTGTAGATAATGGGCTAATGCCCGGAACTGAATATATCAAAATGGAGTCAGAGCATAGTGTTTTTGCAGCTGTGGTTGGTGCAAGTAAAGCAGGAACTAGAACATTTACAGCAACATCAGGTCAAGGAATATTTTATGCCCATGAAATGATTCATTGGGCTGCTGGAGCTAGGCTTCCCATTGTAGTTGCTATAGCATCTCGAGGTCCAGCTCCACCATGGAATATTTGGGCTGATTTTACCGATGTAATAAGTCAGCGAGATACAGGATGGATGAGTTGTTTTTGCGCAGAACATCAAGAAATATATGATGAAATTTTAATGTCATATAAGGTTTGTGAAGATCACGATATTCTTTTACCAAAGTTTGTATCTTACGGAGGATTTATTCTGTCACATACATCAAAACCAGTTATTCTAGAAGATCAAGATCTTGTAGATAAATTTTTACCACCATTACCAAGTGAGGAAGGTTGGCCACATATCTGGATGGATCCAAAAAGACCAATGATGTTTGGCAATCTTATCATGCCCTCCAGTTTTTATTACGAATTTAGACTAAAAATTCATGATGCACATATAAGAGCAAAAGAGAAAATTAAAAACGTTGCTAAAGAATTTGAGAAAACTTTTGGGAGAAATTATGGTAATGGATTAATTCAAGAATACAAAATGGATAATGCAGATATAGGAGTAATTATATATGGAGATCTAGCTTTACAAATGGAACAAGCTGTAGATGATTTGAGAGATGAAGGCTATAAAGTTGGAATGGTAAAGCTTCGTCATTTTAGACCTTTTCCAACGGAAGATATTATTGAAGCTGCTAAAAAGGTAAAAGTTTTTGGAGTGATAGATAGAGCTACAGCATTTGGATGCCAAACTGGAGGTCCTATTAGTTGTGAAGTTAAAGCTGCTCTACATGAAACTAAAGGGACTGCAACAGTATTACCAATAATTAATGGATTGGGAGGAAGAGAAGTTTCACTTGAACAACAGAAAAATCAATTAATAAAGTTAGTTAAATATAATGAAACTGGAGAACTTCCAAAAGATACTATTCATGGAACTCTCTGGGATGGTTTGTTGGAGGTTGAATAAAGGAATGGTTAAACTAAAAGAAGCTTTAGAATCTTGTCAGGAAGAATATTTCCTTCCAGGGAATTCTTGTTGTGCGGGATGTGGTTTAGAAATCGCCCTTAGATGGGCAATAAAAGCGTTAGGACCTAATACAGCTCTTGTAACGCCTGCTTCCTGCTTAAATGTCGTTGTAGGATTATGGCCAAAAACAGCACCGAATTTTCCATTTACAAATATGGCTTTTGCAGCAGGTGCTGCTGCGGCGACAGGTATGTCTGCTGCTTTCAAAGCGAAAGCATATAGATTTCCCGGTAAAGTTTGGGATGAAATGACTACAATTACCTTTGCTGGAGATGGTGGTACTGCTGATATTGGAATTCAAGGTTTAAGTGGAGCCGCAGAAAGGAATTCTGACCAGATTTATGTATGTTACGACAATGAGGCTTATATGAACACAGGTATCCAAAGATCTTCAAGCACGCCACATGGAGCATGGACAACCACAACTACAAAGGGAAAAGATCGTTTTAAAAAGAATCTTCCCGCAATTATGGCCGCTCATGATATGCCTTATGTAGCTACTTGTTCTATCAGTGAACCACTTGATTTGTATGATAAATTTAAAAAAGCTAAATCGATTAAAGGCTGTAGATATATCCATATTATGGCTCCTTGTTGTACGGGATGGGGATTTAATTCAGAAGATACTATAGAAATCGCCCGATTAGGTGTAAAAACTGGTTCATGGATTCTATATGAAGTAGAAAATGGAATCATGACGTTATCAAAAGCAAGTAAACCGCTATTAGATCCATCTAAGAGAGTTTCACTTATGGATTATCTTTCTAAACAAAAAAGATTCGCAAATATTTCAGAAAAGGATTTAATTGAACTCCAAGAATACTTAGACCATACGTGGAAACGGCTAGAAGCTGATTTAAGTTGTCAAGAACAATATCCAAAATAATCTTTATATTTTTTTTTATCTGAATTGTTACTATAAGTTTTAATTTTTGAAAGGGCTCATATGGGATTTTTAATAAAGCTGGCGGGAAAAGACATTAAATTATATTTGGAAACAGCAGTAGAATAAATAACTGAAGAAATTTTAGAACCACAAGAAAAGATTCCTATAAAACGATATTATTGTGCTACCAGAGGGAAATTAACATCTGAATTTACTATAACATCAAAATCAGCATTTTAATCTTATATATTACTGGAGGCGTTGAAAATGTTGGTATAAAAGGAAAGTAAACCAACATGGTGACACTAAAAAGCTATGCTTTTTCCAATAGGGAGATTCCTTTACTTTCCCAAAATTATAATATCTCTAAACCTAATTAAATTTTATTGGAATAAACTATATCAAAACGACAATTAAAACCTTATACTACTATAAATATTTAAAGAAATATTTGATAATTTTAGAAAAAGATAATAATCATCGATCAATTCTCTAAAGAGGAAAAAATTTTTTATTTCATTTTAAGTTCCAAATTAAAAAATAGATTTATTTTCCATATTTTGCTAAAATTGATCCATAGACCTTAATATAATCGTCAACCATTCTTTCAACAGTAAATTTCTTTTCAACCCATCTTCGACATTCTGCGCGATCAATGATATCAATTTTTTTCAATGCCTTAATCGCTTCTTCAATAGAATTAACTAAAAATCCAGTTCTTCCATTTACAATTACTTCAGACATACTCCCTTTATTAAAAGAGATAACAGGTGTTCCACAAGCCATTGCTTCCACAACTGACAGACCAAATGCCTCGGGAATATTGATAGGGTTCAATAAAGCATACGCACCTCCTAATAAATCATCCCTCTTCTTCGGACCCGCAACACCAACGTATTTTATTAAATTATTATTAAGAAAAGGCTCAATTTCTCTTTTAAAATAATTCTTATCTTGAATAATCCCTGCTAAGATTAATTTCATTCCAACTTTGAGAGCTATTTTAATAGCTTCCTTAGTACCTTTATCATGGTGAATACGGCCAAAAAACAATAAATAATCCTCAGGTTCAGAGCTAAAAGTAAATTGACTTAGATCTATACCATGATAAACTGTAGCAATATAATCTAAATCTGGAGATCTCGCGGCATTACTAATTGAAATATAATAGCTCTGATGGTTGTATTTTTTATAAACTGGTAAAATTTTAGAAGACGAGAAACCATGTATTGTGGTAACAACCGGAGTGGACGTCATTTTCATATAAGTTAAAGGTAGAAAATCAAAATGGTTATGAATAATATCAAAATCATCTCCTCTTTCGAACAATTCAGATATATGTAAACATTCCCAAACTTTTGGTATTAATTCATTATCTTCTTCATAACCATGACGACAAACACTTACAAGATTTGCTTTAGTAATGGAATTTTTTGTAGCAAATAGAGTAACCTTAATTCCTTTCTTTACAAGCCCTTCCGTCAATAAAGAAACTATATATTCCCATGGACCATAAGATCGAGGAGGAGTACGCCATGCAATTGGTGAGAGTATTGCTACGTGCATAATCTTCCTCCTTATAAAGAATTATGCTTTTTAAGCCAATCAAGAAGTTCTGAAAGATTGGCTGTTGCTAAACCAATACAACTATCAGCACATCCGTAATAAAGTAAGATTTTATCATTTTCTTGAATCCAACCACATGGAAAAACTACTTTATCTACATCACCATAAGCCTCGTAAGATTCCTTTGGAGAAAAAATCCATTCATCAGATCTAGCAATTAAATTACGCGGATTTACTATATCTAAAAGTGCCAGCCCTAATCTATATATAATACCACTAGCAGTAATTTTAACTCCATGATAAAGAATTAACCATCCCTCATCAGTTCTTAAAGGTGGAGGCGATAAACCAATTTTATTTGCATCCCACCAGCTACCCTTCCTAGCTTTGATAAGCACCTGATGATCCCCCCAATGTTTAAGATCTGGAGAGAAAGAAATCCAAATATTAGCTTTTGGTGTTGGAAGGTATGAAACAGGTCTATGAATCATTGCCCAACGCCCATCAAAGCGAATTGGAAATAAAGCAGCATCTTTATCTTCTGGTGGCATCACAGGGCCATAACGAGTAAAATTTTGAAAGTCACTAGTAGTTATTAATGAAACTAAAGGTCCTCCCTTAGAAAATGCTGTGTATGTAATAGCCCATATTTTTTTTTCCTCTAAAAAAATAATTCTCGGGTCTTCAATTCCCCAGACTTCTTCAGGGTAATCATCTGGGCTCGGTATTAAGGTTGGTTGAGAGTTAACCTGCCAATCACTTATTCCATTTTTACTTTGAGCTAATGTTAAATGGGAAATACCCCTTCTATCTTCAACTCGCATTAATAAGAATACTATTTCATTAACTTTTATTGCTCCTGCATTAAATACTGAATTTGCCTTATAAGGAAGATCATTAATCGAAATAATCGGATTATGCGGATGACGGTTAAAAAGCTCTTTTATTGTATTATTTTTTATTTTTAACACCCTTTAGAATTCAGGTTCTATTATTACTGGTTTTCCAGAGATTTTGGCATTTCGTGCTAAATCATAGGCTTGATTATATTTATCAGCAATGATTTCCCATGAAACACCCTCGTCAAGATACTTTTTTAAATTTTCACCAAGTGTCATTCGAAGATCCTCATCATATGCTAATCGAACTACATTGTTTTTTAGCATTTGTTTTGTCGTAAATAATAAGCCACCACCACTTTCTAAAGTTTGGGCAGTTAATCCTTCCATTGGAGCTGTTGTGATATATGGTTTATTCAAAGCGATTATTCTTGCGAGTGTCCCTGATTGAGTTTCATCGATAGTCGGTAAGACGATGAAATCACAGATAGCCATTACCTTATAATAGATATCTCCTCTTGGGATAAATTCGTAATAATATGCTTTCCCTCTACTCTGAAGATCAAGAACATCAGATTTCCACAGTATATAATCGTGTTGATGATTTGGGTCACGTATAGTACCTGCAGCGAATAAATCCCATTTTTGACCACATTTTTCTTTAATTTCATCATGAATATCATCCCACATTGAAAGTAGAATATCCCACCGTTTATTAGTTTGTATCCATCCAATCATTCCTACAAGATGATCTGATAATTTCAAATCATCTAAGCCTAATTCGGTTTTTAATTCAGGAATTTCCTCAATACCCCATCTTTTATCAGAACGAGCGCCATGTGGCACCACCATGATGTTCTTAGGAGTGTCCCATCCTCGAGCTCTAAAAGACCAATCTAATCTCCATTTCTGATAATGACATTTAAATAAAACAATATCACTTCTCTGACAAAGCTGGTAAATGAATTCGGCTTCAAAATCGGTAATTCGGCCATGAATAGTGTGTGGTTCAACTATGATGGGATAATGATCAATGGCCTCAAGAAGTTTAAGAAATCCTTCATTTCTATCTCCTATACCACGTTTATCTATATACTCATAAAGCCCATATTCATGTTCTAAATGAATTGCATATGGTTTCAACTTATTTATTTTGTCTGCTACAGGTTCATACCAATCATATCTGTTTATCTCAATTAATGGAAAAACTCCTTCTCCCTCTCCATCTGTATGGCTAATAACTAAAACATCTCTATCAGGATTAGCTTTTTTGATAAATTCTCTTGCTTCTTCAGCAAATGTTGCAATCCCGCAAAGGCGTGGTGGATAAGAACTTATTATAACAATTGGTTGATTAGACATTTTTTGTTATTCACTTATTTGTTCTGTTAAATCAATCTCAGTTAAATTATCTAACAAATACATATTTAGAAGGGCTAATAACCAAGCTAATGTTGATTCTGCCCCTTGATTTATATTGGGACCTGTAGATGTTAAAGCATCATAACATCCTCCAGTTTTATAATTATAAAGCGAAACGTTCAAATCATTTCGACCTAAAAACCATTCTAGGCAATAACGTGCTTCTTTAATCCATTTTTTGTCTTGAGTAATTTTAAATGCCTCAATACATGCTTCAAGTATACTCTCAGCTTCAAGAGGTTGTTGATCAAATCTCGCTTTTTCTCCGTTACGTAGATGCCATCCAGAATTACCGATTGGAGTAAAGTGTCCTTTAGGATTCTTTTGAACATTAATTAACCACTCTAATGACGTTAATCCCGCTTTAACCATATCTCCTCGCTGTAACCATTGTCCAGACATCATTAAAGCTTGTGGAATTTTTCCATTATCATAAGTTAAAGTGTCCTCTATCCATGGCCACTTATCACTAGCATTTGAACAATATATTTCGTATAAACTATTCGCTATTTTTTCTCGAAATCTTCTTATTTTGCTATCTCCTCCAAATCTAGCTAAATAAGCATGAATTCCTATCAAACCAAAAGCTAATGCTCTAGGAGATCTAAATTCTGATAATACTGATACAGATCTATCAAAAATTCTTAAAGCTTGATCCCCGAACTCTTTTGTTTTTGATAAAGCCACTGTAATTCCTAAACTCCAGACAGCCCGACCATGGCTATCTTCAGATCCTTCATTTTCCAGCCATTTACGATCATATCCTAAAAAATTGCGAAATCGACCATTTTTTTCGTTGAAAGCGTGCAATAAAAAACTTAAATAGCGACAATCAAGATTCCTTAATAAATCGTCTTCAATTAATAAATTTTGAGCTAAAAGTACAACAATTAATGCCCTCACATTATCATCTGTGCTATAACCATGCTTTCGATTCGGTATTATAAAATTAGCATGTTGTAAAATACCAACATCATCTGTTAACCTGTCCAGATGATCAAATTTTGGCTGGGGTAGATCGAATAGTGAAGATCGTAATGGTTTTATCCTTAAAATGGTTTTTGGTTCTGATAATCTTTTTTCAACAACTTCTGCGAATATCTCTATATAATTTCGAGCAACTTCCTTCCAAATCATATCTCTAGAATACATATAGGCTTTTTTACGCATAATATGTCTCTCAGTTTCGTTATCTAGTAGGTTAATAATATGATCTGCAATGCTTTCTGGATTTTGAAATGGTACTATTATTCCTTTTCCATCATCTAAGATTTCTTCAGCATACCAATAAGGTGTAGAAATTATAGCTTTACCGGTTCCAAGAGCATAAGCAAGTGTGCCAGAGACAATTTGCTCCTTGTTAATATATGGAGTTACATAAATATCAGCAGCTCCTAAAAATTCACATAACTCTTCTAATTCTACAAACCTATTATAAAAAATTATATGATCTTCTACACCAAGTTCTCTGGCTCTTATTTGAAGAGAATAACGATATGATTCACCACGTTCTTTCTTTACATTTGGATGAGTAGCACCAAGGACAATATATGTCACATTGGGATGTTTTTTAACGATTTTAGGTAAAGCATCAATCATTGTCTCTATCCCCTTTCCAGGGTTAATCAAACCAAAAGTTAAAATGACATCCTTCCCTTCAACTCCAAATTGATCTTTAAAAAAATTTGGGTCTATAAATGGAACATCTGGAATTCCATGATGAATTATATTAACTTTTTCACTAGGTATCCCATAGTCTTCTTTTAAAAGCGTTTTAGCTTTATGGCTCATAACGATTAAACGATCTGATAATCTACCAATTGTTTCAATAAGTTTTTTAATTTTGGGTTGGGGATTCGGTATAAGAGTGTGTAGTGTTGATACAATCGGCATATGTAAGTTACGGAGTAATGTTAAAATATAAATTCCATGATCTCCTCCATAGATGCCAAATTCATGTTGCAGACAAACAACATCAACTTTATTAACATTCAGAAACTCTGCAGCTAGTGAATAATCCTTCAATCGATTAGCATTTAATTCAAAGCGAACTTGATTAGGATAAGGATAACCCCTAGGTGTATCATTCATTGCTAATGCCCAACAACTACTTTTTGGTAATTCATTTGAAATTGCTTGCAATAGATCATTTGTGAAAGTCGCAATACCACATTGGCGTGGTATATAATTGCCAATAAAAGCAATAGTCTGCAATTTTTTGGGATAAATTCTTTTTATACTCATAAAAATCTTTTAATTTTTTAATCAATATGTAAATATTACTACTTAAATTTTATCAACTCTAAGAAATAACAAATACAGGTAAATATGCTATTTAAATTTAAATAAAAAATGATAAAAACGGAATTATTTTATAATATCTGTTATAAAACATGTTTCTATAATTTTAATACTATTAATTTGAGAAATTTTTCACTCAATTAGAGGGTTGAATTCTTCAATTGAAGAAATCTCAAATTTTATTAATAGGCCACAGTCGCCGGATAATTGCATACAACATATTATTAATCTCAATCACAATAATGAACGATAATATATAAAATCTAGGATAATAAATATAAATTAGCAAAAAAATGTATAGGTATAAATATTTTTAAATATTAATTTATCGAAAAGCATCACCTCTTAGTTATCCAGTTATTAATTTAAGAAAAGTTAGGTTTTTTTTATATCAATAACTTCTTAAAAAATATTGATTTAAAGGATCCAATAATAACTGAGACGTTAACATATGGGGTGACTTTTCTGGATTTAAGCTCAACTCAATCGCTTTAGGTAATATTTTATAGATAAACTCATTAGAAGGTTTTCCTAATTTTATTCCTTTACAACTCCTTTCTAAATAAATATTATATAGGTTTCCTTTATAATTATAGAGCGCTTTTTTATTACTTGATTTAGAAATTGAAAATGGAAAAATTTTACATACTATAGGTTTGATTTGTTGTATTGCACAAATCCATTTTCCACATAAATAATATTGAAAAATACACCTCCCATTTTCTCTTCGTTTAAGAAAAATCTTAACTGGATTTTTGTTTAAATCAAAAATTTCATTCCCAAAGATTTTAATCATTCTAATATATTCATTAGATTTCAAGGGGATATTAAAACAGTTACAACATTCTCCACATGTGATACATTTCCATGATTTTACTTTTTTCCAAGATATTAATCTCATATATTTTAAAACTTGTTATTTAATAATAGTTTCATCTAAAATATTATAGTTGACTTATTTATGATTTCAATTTCCAAATATTAAAAGATCAGGCGAATCTGGGATTATACTACACCCAATTAAAGAAAATTCTTGATCATCGAATAAAGGACATAAAAAATCATATTTTTATCCCTACAGCTGAGAATATCAATATTATTACTGATGAATTTGTCAATCTTAATTATTTAACAGATTACATTTCCCGATGGTTGTGTGATAATAGGATAGCAAATAA
>Ga0307378_10001352_pt1 | contig 40166 bp, 23 predicted proteins | sample UN1MG_FD_202238 | JGI IMG/M metagenome (GOLD analysis project Ga0307378, IMG submission 202238) | Soil microbial communities from Risofladan, Vaasa, Finland - UN-1 | ecosystem: Environmental > Terrestrial > Soil > Coastal area > Acid sulfate soil | place: Finland: Risofladan, Vaasa | collected...
TAATCCGATCGGGCACCTTACGGGCGGTTCGTGAATCGCCCCTACGCGAGGTCGATGTCGTTCTATAGCCATATTTGGGACACCAGGCCCGGCTGACCACGGCACCCCTTGATCTTGACAACCTGTCCGATTTCCTGTATCATTTCTGCACGGGAGGACAGCAAAATCTCCATGAGCCGACTTATGGGACAGCCTCTAGAATACGGGTGTGATTAATCGGGTTACTATCGATGCACTGTCAGATAGCCCCAGCGCTAACCGAGGCATCTCCTTATCGGCTAGGTGACGCGCCCTGAGACTTGCGGGTGCCCGCCATGTATTGCCAAATGGAAAAGCCAAGCGCTATCGGGCTCACGGAAAGTCGCCTCGCCAATGCCTCGAGCATGTCACGCGACTCAGAATACGAGCCCGGCCTAACACCGGCCCGCTTCACAAAACGCAGGATCAGGCCGTCAGGAGCGATGGTCTCGATGCCAGCGAGCATCTTGAAGTAATCGGCGGTCATGTTGCCTATGCCGGGCAACTGCCTCAGCCGGTCAACGTTGGCTGCTTGCTCAAGCCAGATTCTCAGGCTATCCCGTGTCTCGATCCCCTCGTTGTGCAGGAAGTACGCAGCCCCGAGAATCCGCTCGATCTTCACCTTCCCATTCCAGCGTATCAGTGTCCTCAGGCCGACTGCATCGGCAAGGGCAAGGAACCCGCTCGTCGTCCGCGCCTCGGGATATTCCTCCCTCAGCGAATCGACGCGAGGTCGAACGATCGCCTCGTAGTTCATGCCTGACTGAAGTATGGCATCCACGATGATCGCACCGATGTGGTCGTGGGTCTGCGCCAGCGATTCATCGACCGCGAAATCAGGCAGCGAGCGAATGTAGCTCGCAAGCGACTTGGCTTTATGGCGTGCTTCGTCCGAAATGTGCTTCATACTTGAAATGATACAGCAATCAATACTACGTGCGCCTGAAGGGCTCCATGTTCAAGCGAATGCGCCGCGCTGCAAATGGGGGTCCGCCGCGCGACGAATCCCTGTTTGGTATCTTGGTCCAATTGCAACGGCCGAGACGGCGAATTCGGAAGCCGACCACGGATTAGGACACGGAATATGAGCAAGCCGCCATGGGCAGTCATTGTTCTGTCAAGATCCTTTGGCTCCCGAGTGGTCTAGGTTTACTTGAGCAAACACGGGAAGACCTGTCAAGAGCATTTTGACGTGCGGAGCAAGGAGCAGTGAGGGACACGAGAAAGTGTCTGAGGTGCCACCAGCGAATCCTACCAAGGCTCAGATTGACTGGTGGGCGTGTAATAGTGGCCTACTACGTCTTCTCACGGAAGGCACGATGGAAGCAGATGGTCTCGATGAAATCGAAGCGCTGGAGCAGATTTACGAGAAGGTTCGGGAATTACAAAAGGACGAACCAGCGATTGACGTGAGGGGCCTGATTTATGATTGGGCCGAAGTTGAGTTCGAAGACCACGAACGACAGGAAGAGCAATAGGCCTTCGCACTAGCATCCGCGAGGGAGCAACAAGATGACAACCGTCTTGTACAGAAGTTGGGGCACCGGACCTGACGTTGGTGTAAAGATATACCCTAACTGCGCTGCACGAATGGCAACCGTTCCACGCCAAGGGGAGCTACTATCCAAGTCTGGGATGACGCCTAGCGCAAATGTTTGAATCCGTCAACGGTCGAAAAGGTCCTTAATCCATTTAGGTTCCTCGATTTCCGCTACTTGAATAATGGACTCCGGTTCTTCGGCCTTCTCAATCTCCGCTTCGGCCTCAAGAAATCTCTTCAACGCTTTAAGCTTTGATATGTGCAATTCAGCTGCTTCCGCGACCGTCTTCGCTCCAGAAATATCGGGCGGCTGAGCTTTCTTGCCAAACATCCTGTCCGTGATCAAGACTGTATAGTCATGTAGCTCCCTGAACTCTGGGCGTTCAGAGGTCGGGGAAGAGCCGTTTTCTGTCTTCAGTTTTTCCCACACCGTAATTAGTTCCTCAGTCTTCTTCTGCTTCACCTCATGTGCGCCCATTAGGCGTCCTCCAAATGTTGTTATGTAATTACAAATCACTCCATCTACTACTATATGCTCCGAACGGTTGTTCTGCAACGTCCAGACATGTATTCCGGATCGGAGGTCGGAATAGGCGATTGGTGCATTCCGAGAACTCACCTTGTTGCTCACGTTTGCGCCGTTGTACGCTGCGCTGTGTGCGATTCTCCACGTATAGGACGTGTAAGTAACACTCAAACGAACCTTGCCGAGCAGGAAACAACGTCCGATCTAGTGCTTGAACCGGTTGTGTGTCACGTGAGGACGGGACGTAGGTGAATTGAATGGCCTATTGAAGCGAGCAAGCGACGAATCAAACCGCAAAACTACGTGGGGATGTAGAACCGCTTCAACAAGCAACGGTAGTCTCACCCGATAACGAGCCAACATCGGCCTCTTCGCCAGAGACTTGGCTGATTATCCTTCGTACCCATTCCGGCGGGCATTCGCCACGCAATCGGCTTTGTTCTTATAGCCCTCTGCAGAAGCACCAACAATCCTCCCGTTCGGGGCAATACGCCGCCAACGCCACTCGCCTCGTGCATCTTGGTAGAATTCCCATTTATCAGCCATTCCTATTCACCTCCTTTGTCAAGAGAGTCACATTATCGGTCGTTTCAGAATAGACGCTCTTGCACGCTGTTTGTCAAGACGTGTCTCTGCGATCAGCGTATTAACAGGCTGTTTCAATGGAGTTATCTGCCGGTCGATGCCATGCGGAAGAACGTGTCCCACCTACTGGCATACAAAGTGTCAATGTGACAACAACGGAACCGGCCCAATCAGCCTTGATCAACTCACTCAACACTGCACTTGTGTAAGGCCTTGGTCGCCGAATCTCAACGTCCGAAGCTGTGTCATTGTTGTGTCATTTGTATATGGTAAGGTCAATCAGAATCAGGCAATATAGGGCAAAATGGTATTGGGCGGCTTCTGCGGTCGGAATCGCCGGGAGGGCGGCTAAAGGGCTATGAGCCGTGCAGGATTCGAACCTGCGACCCTCTGCTTAAAAGGCAGATGCTCTACCTACTGAGCTAACGGCCCATGGGCTTCTTTTATCTCAATGCGCCGTTTTTGCAACCCGAACCTTAGCGGGCCTCAAAAGCCGGTCGCGGAACTTGTAGCCCGGCTGGACCTCGCCAATGACGTGGTTGTCCGGCACCTCATCAGTTATCTCTTGACTGACCGCCTCATGGAAATTGGGGTCGAACTCCGTGCCAGTGCTACTGATGCGCTGTAGCCCGCGACTTCTGAGGATATCGATCATCTGGTCGTGGACCAGTACGACCCCTTCTAAAAGCGGGCCATCCTGCCCAGCCTCTTTCGCCGCCGCAATAGCCCGCTCGAAGTTGTCGATGGTGGTAAGAAGTTCCCCGATCAGCTCCTCCTCACCGTAGTGGGCGATCGCCTGTCTCTCCTTGGCCCAGCGCTTCCTGAAGTTATCAAACTCGGCCTTCAGGCGCCGGAGGTCTTCAAGGTATTCATCTGCCTTCGCGGCCTTTTCTCTCAGTTCTTGGAGCTCTTCTTTGTAAATGCTCGTTCGGCGCTTGTCAGCCTTGAGAGACTGATCATTGCTCTCCGACTCATCGTGACAGTCCACGTCTTTTTGCTTCATTTCCCTGCCATGTCTTAGATCAAGTATAGGCAATGATCACAGATCAAAATATCTTCTCAGCGATGCGCTGAAAGGCGCCTGTCCTATGGTCAGACACATCCTCACCCGAAACTCTCGCAAACTCCTTGAGCAGAGCCTCTTGCTCCGCCGTCAGCTTCGTGGGGGTCTTAACCGCCAGTTTAACCAGCATGTCCCCTCCAGAATAAAAACCGCTCCCAGGCACACCCTCGCCCTCGATGCGCAACACTGTTCCCGTCTGCGTGCCCGGAGCCACAGTCAGCCTTCTGGACCCCCGCAGGGTCGGGACCTCTATCGTCGTCCCCAGCACTGCTTGAACAAATGAGATCGGCGCCTCACACACAATATCGTTATCTCGTCTCTCGAAGAAGTCATGCGCCAATACGTGGAACACAACATGCAGGTCCCCGGGCACCCCGCCAGGCACATCGTGCCCCTTCCCTTTCAGCGTTATGTAGTTGCCAGTTTCGACACCTGATGGGATGTCAACGTGCAGTTTCGCCTTCTTCTTGACGAGCCTCTTCCCCCTGCAAACTCGGCACCTAGACTTCACAATCCTCCCAGCCCCTCCGCACCGCGGACAGGTGGAACTAATCTGCACAAACCCAAGTCCAGAGAGCAATGTGCCTCTGCCCCGGCACGTCGGACACGTTACAACGTCGGCCGCAGACTCCGCACCAGAGCCGCCGCAAGACGGACAAACGATTAGCCTGGTAACCTCCATCTCTTGGGCCTTACCAAAGACGGCGTCCTTGAAAGATATGTCCAGGTCGAATCGAGCGTCCTCGCCCCGGGGCACAGAACGCCTCCTCGAACCAAAGCCGAAGAAGTCATCAAAAATATCACTGAAACTCGAGAAGATGTCGCTCGCACTGGTGAAACCACGGTACCCAGAGTTCTGAAGCCCTGCGTGGCCAAACCTGTCATAGATGCTGCGCTTCTCAGGATTGATCAGGACTTGGTATGCCTCAGAAGCCTCCTTGAATCGAGCCTCTGCCTCAGGGTCATCGGGGCATCGGTCTGGATGATACTTCAGAGCAAGACGCCGGTAAACCTTCTTCAGCTTGTCTGGAGCGGCGGTCCTTGCTATGCCAAGGACCTCGTAATAGCACCTCTTACTCATCAAAGACCGTCAACGCCTAAAGTCAATGACCGGACGAGGCAGCATGCGCGCCTGTGTCCGGCGCGGGCTTGGCGGCGGGCTCGCTCTTGTCTGCTGAATCGCGCTCCTTGGAACTGTCGTGGCTCTCAGTGACTCCTCCGCCCTTGCCGGTGGGCTTGCCGCCAGCCCCGCTGTTGCGCCCATAATCGTTCACGTAAAAACCAGGCCCCTTGAATATCAGGCCCGGAGCCCCTATTAGGCGTTTGAGCTTGCCCCCACACTTAGCACAACGCTCCGGCCCTTTCTCATCCACATCATGAAGAACCTCGATGTGATTCCCGCAATTCTCGCACTTATATTCGTAAAGAGGCATCAGTCACTCCCAGCCATTATACATATCTCAAAAACGCGTAGTGAGATATTCAACTGTAGCTCAGTCGGACTTCTCACCCCATATCCAATATAGAACCAGACTCGCCTTCTGTCAACAGTTGCGAGCCCCCCCAAATTGCCCCGACAGCTCTACATTCTCCGCATCATTAACAGAAGCACGCCAGATTGTGTTCCTGACGCCGCTCTCCCCCGGCGCACATGCTTTCCGACACAGCAAGTAATGCTGAGTTAACCCGGATGATTGACAGATACGGCAATCGGACGGCCGAAAACCTACGAGGCGCGTTTCAGTCCCACGCCGCCGATCAGCAATCGCATCGGCTTCCAGGACTGGGCAAGGTCGGTCTCGTTGGCGAAGTAGAGAGTGAGCCTATGTTGGCCGGCAAGGAGCTTCACCGTGAGGTAGTAGGGCGCCCACTCAGGGTGCTTGATGAGCAACGTCTGGACGTAGTGCCCATCTATCATGACGCCAACCCACGGCGGGAACACATCGACGGGTGAGCCCTTCGCCAACACCGCGATGCTATACTCCCCGCCTTCGCACCTGATCGACGCACTACACGACTTGCGGGATAGATCGATATATTCCACTGTCTCTCGAGTTGTTGGGTCAGAAAGGCCTGACCAGTCGTACCAGAAGTCGCCGTTTCTGCCCGGAAGCGTCTCAAAAGCTAGCGTGCCGACCGTGGCGCCGCATTTGCCCAGGTCGAGCTCGTAGTCGAACCAGTGCCGATCGTCTGGGTTGCCGCACGCATTGAGAAACCGGTCCAAGAGAACGACCGGCTGTGCATTCTCATCGCCTCGGGTTTGCGGATAAAAGAGGATCTTAAACAGAGCGCCGTCTCCGCCTCTGTCCCAGATCTTCTCAGATATCCCAAGCCCAAAGGAGAGCGTAGTGTCAGGCCATATCACGGTCGGATAGAAAATGGCCCGCGGGGGGTGCACAAATAGCGTCTGGCGGACGTCCCCATCGATATTGAACCGGTGGTCCCCCACCATCGTGCCGGTCTCGTAGATGAACCTGTCCTTGAAGCGCTCGTCGGTCGGCCACCACTCAGTATAATGAAAGGCGACCTTTCGGTCGGTTTGCCCGCTCTCGCCCCTGGTATCAGGCCCGAAGTAGATGTAACTCAGCGAGAGCCTGTTTTGGCCTGTTCTCTGCAGCTCGGCAGGCACGAACGTCTGATACTCGTGCCATCCGGGCAGAAGCGTTATCTCGCGAAGACGCTTGCCGTTGAAGGAGACGACCATTCTTGGGAGGAGATTATAGACGAAGCGCGGCTTGGCTCTGAACGTCAGGAGCACATCGTTGGGCTTCTCAACGCTAACCGCGAGCACCGATTCGGCGCCTCTCCCCCACACGATACGGGCGTCCCCTGGCTCGTCCCAGCCTGACAGCAGATTCTGAGCGTTGCACGGGTCGGCCAGGACGGAATTGGGCGAGAGAATCCCGCTCGGGACATCATAAACCTGGTCGAGCAGGTGAGTTTCCTGCCTTCGCCGCAATAGCACGTTCGTGTCCCGGCGGCCGGAGAGCGCCTCCTCGATCACGCTGCTCTCTCTGCCCTCGGAAAGCGCAGGAACAATGCCAACCGAAAGCGCGCTCGCTGGTATCAGCGTCCATGATCGCGCCGAGACCATCGTCGTCTTCTGCATCTCATGGGCCTTCTTGACAAGCCGACGCAGCAGAGACCGGGTCGCTGTCAGCTCGTATGTCCGGAAGTACCGGTCAACGAGCGCCTCCGCTCGGTCTGCGGCGCCGTAAGCCACAAGGGTCGAGGCGGCGCTCGAGACCTGCTCTGCCCGAACCTGCGAATCATAAAACTGCGGCTTGAAATCACGAAACAGGTGCAACAGGACAGCCGCCTCGTCTGGCATGTCCAGCCGCAGAAGTGCCCTGAGCAGGTTGTTCTTGGCTTGCCAGTTCTCAGGATAGAATCTCAGCGATGCAAGATAGCACTTGGCAGCCGCGCGCTGTGCGGAGCACGCCTCGAGAAAAGTGCCAAGCACGTTCAGAGAATACGCCCTGGCTCTGCGCCGCTGAAGTATGGTGATACGGTCTATGATTGCCACGCCATCTGCGTTTGCCACACGAATCGAAAGCTCTGCGGCTTTGCCCCCAAGTCCTCGCAGACCAAACATGTAATCTGACCACTTGACCCAATAGACCGTGTGCGAGCCAAGAGTTTCCCCGTTGGCTGACACAGCAATCTTGGGAGGCTCAGAGGAGAGCTGATCGGCCTTTGCCCGGACGAGGAGCCCGTATGCGTCGTGCGGGACCTCGAGATGGATTGCCAGCGGGTTCTGGGGATCTATCCGCCGACCACCTGGGAGGCCGTATCTATCCGTAACCTCCCTGTAAACAAGAGGGACTGTTCTCCTGAGCTCTATCTGCTCGACTTGGAGAGAGCATACTCCCCCAGGCTCGAACTTAAGGCCGAGCTCGATGGCCGACGCCGACACGTTAACCGGGCAAGTGAAGACTCGACTCGAGCTGCTCGAGGCGCGCACTTCGCCCACCTTCAGGCCATCGATAAAAGCAAGCAGGATACCTTGGCCCTGACCATCAACTGAGCACGCAACGCTTAGCTCGTATCTGCCGCGGGCGAGCCTTTCCAGCCGTTTTGAGAACTGCCGGTTTATGCTCAAAACAAACGGCTCTGGCAGCATACGATATGAGAGCAGCGGCTGGCTTAACTCCTCTACCTCGTATGAAAGCGGCGACAGAAAACGCGTAAGAATGGCCGATGACCATATCACGAGCGCGATGATAGCCGATACCGAGGCCAAACCAACAAGCGCCTTGAGCGCTCTCACCGCCTGCGCCCTCGATGCGCCTCGTCCGTCCTGCACTCTCGTCCTCCCGCTCTGAGCGGCTCGAACCTGTGCCCCTCTACAGCTTCCAGGCCTCCCAGCAGACGGTCTCGTCAAGCGAAAGCCTGCTCTTGGGTCTTGGCGAGTCGGCAGGATAGCCCATGGTCAGAAGCTGCACAACGCGGACATCGTTAGGAATGCCTAACACCTCCTTAACCTTGTCCTCGTAAAAGGAGCCGACCCAACAGGTCCCCAAACCCTCAGCGGTCGCAGCGAGGGTCATGTGGTCTATGGCGATCGCAACGTCTATTGAATACGCCAGCTGCCCACATCGCATCAGCCGTTCATCAGTCTTGGCACAGCACGCGATAACCACGGGCGCCTCGCCCAGGAAACCCTGGTTGTTGGCTGCTTGCATCATGCGCTGGCGCCTGTCGTGGTCGGTAACGACAACGAAACGCCACTCCTGGCGGTTGTTTGCCGAGGGGGCGAGCCTCGCCGCATCGAGCACTCTTAAGAGAATCTTCCTGTCGATAGCGTCTGGCCTATATGCCCTGACGCTTCTTCTTTTTCTTATTGCCTCATAAACGTCCATAACAGAAGTCTCCTTATCTGATTTCGGCCTACATGCTAACTGCCGATTCGAGGCTCAACGACATCTACAACATTATCGCAGTGCGTCGTGCAAATCAAGATCTCTGCATGACCCGAATAATCAGATTGAAGAGGGGAATGTTGTGGCCGCCTCGGGGATGGGGCGCATGGGATTCTGCCCGAAAGGGCACACCACGGGTAGCCGCAGGCGCAGCCTGACGGTAATAAGGAAAGCTCCTTATGATAACCTCCCGTTGCGTTGCACGCACGGCTACCCACGGTATCCCCTGTCGGGGATTGCCCGCACCCCGAAGCCTAACCAGAGGAAAACCCCGAGCTAGCGACTCGAAAGCAGAATACGAAAACTCCCATTTTGCACCGCCTGAAAAATCAAATTGACAAAAACAGCGAGCGACCTCTTGGAGTGCGGCGGCTTGACGCCACAATCCCAGAATCAGCCAACGGGTGCGACTCAAAAAACCACCGCGAGCAGTTGCAAATGAAGTCTGCAAGAGTTAAGTTTGGCAGCGGTTATGACATTTTGCAGTAAAATAGTGGTTCCCCTACTCTTGACAGGAGTCCAGGCACAGAATATGCCAGCTGGCATGGCGATAGCGCCCGCTGAACAGGGCATTGCTCATCAGGTTGCGGCCGCCCTATCCGCGGTGTTTGGCGACGTTCTCTCAACCTTCAACCTGCTCTTTGACAGGCCTGTGCCCGTAATCTTGGGCGCGATGGCCATCGCTCTTCTGCTTCTATTTCTAGGATGGAAAATCTACAGGATCACGCTCGTGATGTTCGGGCTTCTGGCGGGGGCGACGCTTGGCTTCCTCTTCGGAGACTGGATCAGCGCTAAGTTCGCGATCCAGTCGGCAGCGATTCCAGTAGCGATCACGGTCGTCCTGGCACTTCTGCTGGGGATTCTTGCGGTTCCATTTGTGAAGCTAATGGTCTTTGTTTTCTGCGGGTTCTTGGGCTCGGTCTCTGCAAGTTACCTCTGCCAACGACTGGGTTTGGGGTCCTCGGTGCTTTGGACTGCTGCGTCGTTTGTCATAGTTGGATTACTTTCGGTATTGCTGATGCGACATGCTATGATACTGTTCACGTCCCTGTTAGGGTCTTACGTCCTCGTAGCGGGAGCTATGGCGATGTGCCATAGGTTTGGGGGCATTTTGATAGCCAACAGGATGAATCTTGTTTGGCCGATGATTGCCTGGCTTGTGTTGTTCCTACTTGGGGTCCGGGCTCAGGCTGGGAGAGGTTCGGAGAAAAGGCACATCAGCTAGTTTTGGCTGTTATGTGATTACTATAAACAGGAGGTTTTTGACCGTATGGTGGATTTGGAAGATCTGCAACCTAACCAAGAAGAAGGTCCGGACGAGGTCTCGGACGATTCAAGTGGTCTGGAGGATTCGTCGGATGCTGTGGGTGACTCAGGGCCCGAAGAATCTGAGGCCACAAGCTCCGAGGAGCTCGAATCAGAGTCACGCAAGGCACATGGCTTTACGGCAGAGCAGTTGTTCATGGAGGACGAGGATGAGCCCCCAGATGAGAGTCTAGGCGAGTTGGAGAGGGAGCCGGAGCTTGACCGCGATGCCTTAGAACAGCTTTATGACGAGAGCATGAAGGACCTTAAGGAAGGCAACATTGTTACTGGGCGTATTATCGAGGTTGACGATACAAGTGTGCTTATCGACATCGGGTACAAGTCCGAGGGCATTCTACCGCGCAGTGAGTTGGAGGATGCCCTGTTTCCTGTCCAGGCACAGGTAGGTCAGGAGATAGAGGTAGTCCTCGAGGCAATTGAGAACCAGGACGGCCGTGTCATGTTGTCGAAGCGCCGCGCCGATCGGCTGAGGTTCTGGGACGACCTCAAGGCGAGCTTTCAGAACAATGAGCCTGTAGAGGGAACGATCGTCAGCCGCAAACGAGGGGGATATACGGTAGACCTCAAGGGCATCAAGGCCTTCTTGCCTGGGTCCCAGCTGGACCTACATCCCGTTCGGGACATGGACGAGTTCGTTGGGAAGACATTTCCGATGAAGATACTCAACCTTGAGGTGCAAGGCACGCACAGGAACATCGTCCTTTCGCGGCGGGCGGTTCTTGAGGCGGACCTCCAGGACCGCATCGAGTCGACTTTGTCGAAGCTTCAGGAAGGCAGGACAGTCAAGGGCATAGTCAAGAACATAACCGATTGGGGGGTCTTTATAGACCTTGGTGGAATAGACGGTCTGCTTCACCGTACCGACATCTCTTGGGGTCGGACGGAGCATCCGTCTCAGTATTTCAATGTTGGGGATGAGGTGGAGGTGATAATCCTTCGCTTCGACAGGGAGCGTAACCAGGTTTCACTGGGCTACAAGCAGAAGACGCCTGACCCATGGCAGCACGTTGAGGAGAGGTATTACGAGGGCAAAAGGGTTAAGGGTCATGTTGTGAGTTTGAAGCAATATGGGGCGTTTGTGGAGCTTGAGGAGAGCATCCAGGGCTTGCTGCACGTGTCCGAGATGTCATGGACCAAGCGCATCGAGCACCCTTCACAGGTCATAAACGAAGAGGATGTGATTGATGTCGTGGTTCTGCGGGTTGACGCCGCTGAGCGGAAGATATCATTGGGCCTCAAGCAGTTGACGGAGGACCCATGGCTTCGGATTGCTGAGATGTATCCAGACGGGTCGAGAGTTACAGGAATCGCGCGTGAAATAAGCCACATCGGCGCCAAGGTGGAGATCGATGAGGACATAGTCGGCTTCTTACACAGAAGCAACATCACCTGGAGCAGGCACATGCGCCATCCCGGGGACATGCTCGAACTGGGCGACACGCTGGACCTCGTGGTTCTGGGTTCCGACCCGAAGGCTCATAAACTCTCGCTGGGACTCAAGCAGATCAAAGTGGACCCGTGGGAAGGCATCGAGCAGGAACTCAAGCCGGACATGATTATCACCGGCAAAGTGATAAACATCCTCGACTTCGGCGCATTTGTTGAGGTCCGTCCTGGGGTTGAGGGCCTCGTCCACATTTCGGAGATAGCTAACAAGCGAATCGGTCACCCAGCTCAGGTTCTCGATCAGAATCAAGAGGTCCAAGTAAAGATACTTTCGGTGAGCCAGCAGGACCATCGTCTGAGCCTAAGCGTCAGGGAATGCCTCGATGAGGAGCAGGAGCAGAGGATGATGGAGAAGCTTAGAAAAGCTCAGGAGCGAGAGGCCGCCCGGTTGGAGGCGAAGCGGGAGAGGGATGCGAAAAAGAGCCAAGATGAGAAGCTAACCAGCCCTTCCGACGAGATTGCCAAAGATGGGACAACGCCTTCGAAATTGCCTGAGGCGGAACTTTCACAGACAGAACCGGAAAGCCCACTTCAAGAAACAGCGCCTCAAGATGTGCAAAAGCCAGAAGAGAGCACAGCAGAAGAGCTGACTGAGGAGACAAGGCCGGCGCCCGAACCGGGGGAGCCCACGGAGGAAGCTGCCCAGGCCGAGGAGGTTGATGCCGAGACCGCTCAGCCCACGGAGGAGCAGCCCGAGGACATGACCGCTCTTGAGCCGCCGGAGCAAGAGGCAGCGCAGGAGCGAGCCCAAGAGGTCGAACCGGTCCCTACCGAAGATGTATCGCCGCCGGAACCGAGGGAGCTGGACACTAGCGAAGAAGCACAACAGGAGCCAGGGGCTGAGGAGCAGGAGCGTTTGGAGACCGTGGAGCCACCAATGCCTGAGGAGCAGGAGCGTTTGGAGACCGTGGAGCCACCAATGCCCGAGGAGCAGCCGCTCGAGGTCGGCGAGGGGGATGAGGAGTCGCCTGCGCCAAGTGAAGAGATTGATGAGCAGGTCGAGGAACCTGATGCGGCTGAGTCGCTGGCCGTAGATGAGACAATGAAAGAGACGGCGCCAGAGGAGACAGAAGACGAGGCGGTCGTTCAGGCAACACCGGACGATTCGGAAGTGCTGCCCGGGCCAGACCCAGGGGACGAAGCGCAGAAGAAGGAGTAGCGGGCGTAGAGTTGTTTAGCCGGGGCAACACGGTAGGCGTCCAGTGTGTTTCTGCGGCGGCTCAAACAACTGGGAGAAGTCGCGGGATGTGTGGCGAAACGTGAGAGTTGAGATGCACGGCGCCACACCTTGTAGCATGAAGTGTTTTTTTGAGAGGTTCAGTAGGTCAAACTACAGATTGATGCACTTGGAGTCTCGAAAAGGACGCTAATGCGTAGTCACACGGACATAAAATCGGAGAAAATTGTCAAGCAGCTCAGGGAGAGCGTAGATGAGGAGCTCCGCATCTTCACCACACAGGGAACCAACTATCGTGGTACCGTAAAGGAGGTTACGGACGTTGATGTCGAGCTGGTTGACGTCAAGGCGTGCGACGGGGTCGATTTTTGGAACAGCCGCTACACGTATCCGCCCAAGGTCCTGATCCTTCTTGAGGAGATCACGATAGTTGAGGGCGGAGTGGCCGACAAGGACGAAAAAGACTGGCTGGAGCGGGTCTAAGCGTTTATCTGCGAATTGGGCGCGTATATCAGGCCATTGTGGCTCGCGGGCCTACAGGACACTCACAGGTTCCTCTATGCATCCTCAGAGAGGAGACCTTCGCCGTTCAGGACGGCTACAATCAACGTCAACGAGGCCGAACGCTCTAACCGGACGGGAACCGGCCACTTGCTTGAAGAGTTTTACATGCGAGGAGCTGCTGTAGCTGGGCTCCATCACTTGACTGATTCTGCCACTATGTTTGAGGCATCGTTGAATGCAGGTTATTTTTGCTCCTTGGAGACTTGATTACATTTTGTCAGATAAGAAGTCAGAAAGCTGCATCTTCTGTGAGATGGTCGCAGCCCAGAGCGACGAGGCAATGCTGGTTGTCCACCGGACCTCGCGGAGCATAGTGGCCCTCAATCGCTATCCATATAACAACGGGCACCTCATGGTTGCGCCGAGTCGGCATGCAGGTTCTCTGACGGAGCTCGACGATGAGGAGCTTCTCGATGTATTCAAGACAGTGAGGCTCTGCGAGATAGTTCTAGCCAATAGCATCAGACCCGAGGGACTGAACATAGGGATCAACATCGGCCGCTGCGCAGGTGCGGGGGTTTTGGGCCACGTTCACATTCACATCGTGCCACGGTTTAGTGGGGACAGCAATTTCATGACCACGGTGTCCGAGGTGAGAGTCATTCCCGAATCACTCCCCGACACGTTTCGGCAGCTGAAACCAGTATTCACCGCAATCGGCGCCGACAATGACAGCAAGACATAGGCTTCGGATAGCACTTGCCTTGACGGTGATCTGCCTGGTCGCCGTTTTGTCCTATTTCATCTTCTCGTCCCACAGAACCAGGCAACACGCATCAGCTTCAGTGGGATTGCCGGAGGGGTGTGTGGGCGATGCAATCGTGATCAAGGGCTTTCGACAAACGGTCGCGGAGAGTGCTAGAACGATCTACGAGCTATGGGCGAACAAAGCGACGCTCAAGATGGATACGAAGGAGTACTCGCTTGAGGGGGTGCTTCCGGCGAGCACCTACTTCGGAGAGAAGGGCCGGCACATCTCGTTCAGCGCGGACGAGGGCATCTACGACCCCCACTCAGACAACGTGATACTGCGGCGTAACGTCATGGCGATGCTCTCAACTGGGCTAACACTCAAGTGCGATAACGTCAGCTTCAGTCGCTCCACGATGACCGCATCGAGCCGCTGCCCAGTGGTTGTGACTGGGGAGGGGATTTACTTCCAGACGAGAGGGTTCTCAGTCAATCTTCCGTCCTGCGAGATACTCTTTCCTTCCGTGGTTCACCTCGAGATTAAATCCTCGCCCCAGAAGTTCCTGAGATTCCTCGAGAAAGATACCGAGAGCGCTGGGGCCACGTTGAAGGATAGCTTTGCGCTCAGCGCTGAGCAGATGCTTGTCCACACCAAGACAAAGACCGCTGAGTTGGTGGGTGATGTCATACTCAGGTCCGGGCAGGACGAGATAATAGCCGAGAAAGTTCTGTTTGGCTGGGGGGATGAGCTTCGAGAGATCAAATGGGCCAAGCTGAGCGGCAACGTCGTGATCAAATCGCAGGACGGAGCGGTTGGGTGTGAGAAGGCCGAGTATCGCGATGATGTCCTCGTTCTTCAGGGCAAGCCGCTATTGATTCACGGCTTCGCGCGGCTGATGACCGCCAACCGACCCAGGTCTCTTCTGCCGGGAGAGACGATGTCGTGGCCGACACTGTTCTCGAGCTACCGGAGTCGCCAAAGAGAGGCTGGCCAAGCATACTTCCTCTCGACTAGAGATAGGTTCGACTTGCTCCACTCCGCCGCACGCTATCTTGGCTGTAGCACGCTGAACGCGGCCAAGATGACCTACAAACAAGTGCCGAACGTATTCTCCGCCTCGGACGGTGTGGTCCTGTCGCTTGCCGAGTTTCCAGGGATATCTAGTTCTGCGTCCTCAATAAGTCTAAAAGTCGCAGCGGAGGCACTCGAGGCGGACCTTGGCGAGCGGCTAGCGCTCTTCAAGGGGGATGTCCACATGGTGTCAGGCTATAACTCGATCAGGGCCGGCGCTCTTGCGGTCAGAATCAAGGGCTCAGACGAAGAGGGCCTAAAGATACAGTCGCTGGACTTCGCTGGCTCGGTCAGGGCGAACGTGTGGGCGCCGAACAGGTCCAATAATGGCTCTCAACCGGCAGAGTCTCGGCCAGCTGAGCTGCTCGCAGACAAGCTTTCGGTCAATGTGGCCTCGGGCAAGGCCCATTGTTCGGGCGATGTCTCGGTCCACTGGCAGGATCGGTCGCTCCGCTGCAAGAGGCTTGACATGGCCTTCTTGGACGGCATGTCCGGGCTCGATTGGCTCGTAGCCAGGGATGACGTGGTGATCGAGGCTCAGGGTCGGATCGCGACTGGGGGCAAATTCGTGCTCGAGGGGGCCAGCCAGGTTGCCGAGCTCACACGGCAGCCGAAAGTGTGGTATAGCGACAATGTAATAGAGGGGCGAAAGGTGCTCTATCAGCTCAAGACTGGAGATTTGAGCATCATCGACAACGTCAGTGGCGTGTTTTACAACCAGAAGGAACTCAAGATGGGGAATGGCCGTGCAGGGGGCAAGAAAGGCAGCCTCGATAAGAGTGAGTCGCTGTTGGCGAGCGAGTCGCTCCGCAAGCCTGGCAAGATCGAGCTTCGTGCGGACCGGCTTGACTACAATGAAAAGACCATGCAGGGCTCTTATTCGGGTGGGGTCGTTCTTCGGAAGGGCGAGTCAGTGTTCTCAGCGGACACGATCAAGATGTCAGGGGACCCCGTGGCTGGCCAGATAGGAACGCTTGAGGCGGAGGGGAACGTGCGGGTTCAGGACGGGACGAAGGTCCTGCGTGCCGAAAAGGCCTTATACTACGACGACGAACAGAAAGTCGTGCTGCTCGGGATGCCGAAGGTGTTCGAGCTGGGGAAGATAATCACGAGAGGAAAGGTCGTTACGCTGTATTTGGGCAAGCAAGAGTACGAGATTGAGGGCGAGGAAAACAACAAGATCAAGACAACTATTTTCGTTCCCAATAGGCAATAAATGCAGGTTTCCCGTAGGGGGACGCGTTTGAAAGTCAAGCAGGCTGAGTCGGCGAAAGTTGGAGAGGAGATATCCGCGACGAGGAATAAGAGCTCTTCTGGAGTCGGATGCGGCTCTGGCTCTGATTGCCTGCGCTGCGTGGGTCTGTTGAAGCAATACCAGGGTCGGACGGTGGTTGACCGGGTTGGTCTTGAGGTCAAGCGAGGTGAGATAGTTGGCCTGCTGGGGCCAAACGGTGCTGGCAAGACAACGACGTTTTACATGATTGTCGGTCTGGTGAAGCCTAACGGAGGCACCGTGCTGCTCGGTGAGGAGGACATCACGGGACTTCCTGTGTTCGCTAGGGCGAGAAAGGGCATCGGGTACTTGCCTCAAGAGGCCTCGATATTCAAACGGCTCTCAGTCAAGGACAACATCAGGATCGTCCTTGAGAGCCGTCGTCTCTCCAAAAGGGATGTCGAGGAGCGGATAGATGAGTTGCTGGCGCTTCTGGACATCAAGGAGTTGGGCGATTCTATGGGCTACACGCTTTCTGGTGGTGAGAGAAGACGTGTGGAGATAGTTCGCGCTCTTGCGCTCTCGCCTTCGTTCATGCTGCTGGATGAGCCGTTTGCAGGGATCGATCCAATTGCTATAATCGATCTTCAGGAGATAGTGCGTAAGCTTCGCTCTCTAAAGATTGGGGTCTTGATAACCGATCATAATGTTAGGGAGACGTTGAAAATAACTGATCGAGCATTTATAATCGATGGTGGCAAGATAATTAGGGATGGTGATCCAAAGTCGATCGCCGACGATGATTTGGTTAGGAAGATATACTTGGGACACAATTTCGATCTATAATAAGTTGCTCAAAGGGTAATGAGCTTTGGCTGAAGACCTCTCCAACAGGCACAGGCTGTCCGCGAGGCTTGACCAGCGGTTAACGCAGAAGCTGGTGCTTACGCCTCAGATGCGCCAGTCGTTAGAGATGTTGCAGATGAACGTCCTCGAGCTGGAGCAGAAGATACTTGCGGAGCTGACCGAGAATCCGCTGTTAGAGGAGGTTTCCGACCTCGAGAAGTCGCCAGAGGAGGATGCGACCCCAACCACTGATCCCGAAGATGAATCGCTCGATGAGGTGATGTCTCTTCTTCTGAAGCGCAAGTCCGACGATGGCCCTGATGAGGACGAGTTCCGGGTCCCCGTAATCGAGCGCTGGCGCGGAGACAGCGACATCGTGGACCCGGCAGTGTATGAGCGGATCTTGTTCAAACGCGAGAATCTCGCCGACCATCTCATGGACCAGCTACACCTCGACAGGCTTTCGGCAGATGACTTCAAGATCGCAGAACGGATAATCGGAAATATCGATTCTGACGGGTTTTTGCGTGTGCCGCTGAAGCTCATAGCAGGGAACGCGAAAGTTGACGTCGAGAAGGTCAGGCAGATACTCCGCCTCATTCAGGAGTTTGATCCGCCGGGAGTTGGGGCAAAAGACCTCAGGGAGTGCCTCAAGATACAGCTGCGGAATCTATTTGCGGAGCACGAGGTTCTGTCTGATACGGCGCCATTCTCGAAGAGGCTATGGGCCTTGGTTCAAAAAGCCATAGATGCGCATTTCGGCCTTCTAGTGGGTCACAAGTACGCCGAGCTGCGAAAGGCACTCAGGATTAGCGACTCTACGCTCAAGAGCATTGTTTCGCTAATTGAGACGCTGGAGCCGAGGCCAGGAAGCGCTTTCGACCTTGAGAGTGGCATCCCGGTCGTGCCGGACGTCTATGTCGTCAAACATGGCTCAAGGTTCGTCCCTATCCTCAACGAGCAGAAGCTGCCCAGACTCAGGATCGTCCGGAACTATCAGGAGAGCCTTGGGGTTGATCACTTGGGACCCAAGGAGCGAGAGTTCATTCGACAACGGGCGAGCCGGGCAAACTGGGTGGTCAAGAATATCGCCCAGTGGAAGAGGACATTGCTGCGAGTGGCGGAGGTCATCGTGGATTATGAGAGCGAGTTCTTCGAGAAGGGGACTTTATTCTTGAAGCCGTTGAAACTGATGGACGTAGCGGAACGGCTTGACCTTCACGAGACGACGGTCGGCAGAACAGTGTCCAACAAGTTCATCGACACACCTCGTGGAATGTTCGAGATGAAGTTTTTCTTTCACCGAGGGCTTGATACCTTCACGGGCGCAACGGTATCTTCAGTCACTGTGAAGCAGCTCGTCAAAGAGCTAGTTACGAAGGAGCCGCCAGATTCGCCTTACAACGACCAACAGATAGCGGACATGCTTGCGGAGCGGAGAATCAAGATATCAAGGAGGGCAATCGTAAAATATCGCGAATCACTAGGCATTCTTCCATCGCATTTGAGAAAACGTCAGAAGGAAGTGTGAGAACACTTAGCTTGCCTCAAAAGAGTGCTTGTTCCTAGGATGAGGCCAGCTCATTACAGAAAAACCTCCGGGAGAGTTGTGGGATGAACATCACCTTTGTCAGTCGCCACTACGAGCTTAAGGACAGTCAGAAGTCCTATATCGAGAACAAACTGCGGTCAATCCGAAAACGTTATTTTGACAAGCGGCTCGACGTTCATGTAGAGCTGAAGTCCGAGAAATCTCGGCAGCGTTGCGAGCTGAACGTGCGCAGCGACAGGTTCCAAGAGCTCTTGCGCAGCGAGACTCACGACATGCAACAGTCGATAGTCGAGGCAATTGACAAGCTCGAGATGATGCTTAGGAAACAACATGATAAGATGGTCAACAGGAAGCACGTTGAGAAGCGAGAGCTCGTTGAAATGGCCGAGCCCTTAGTATCTATGGGCGAAGCCGAAGATGACGAGTCGGTTCCACTGCCAGAGATAATTGAGGTTCAGCCAACGGCTGCGAAGCCAATATCGCTTCCTAAGGCGGCCACTCTATTGCAGAAATCGGACGACCAGTTCATAGCTTTTAAGGACGCAAAAGCGGACGAGTTCATAGTTCTCTACAAGCGGCAGGACGGGAAGCTCGGCCTGATCCGGCACTGCTCATAAGGACGACAACTTCCGTTGAAAAGTGAGCTTTATCCATTGTCGGGTTGTCTGCGACTGCCTTCTCATCCGAGCTATGAGGCCATCGGATGATCGGAGTGCTCATAGCCTCGCACGGCTCGCTCGCGATGGAGCTGCAGAAAACGGTAGAAAAGATCATTGGCCCCCAACCGCAGGTAGCTGTCCTCACCACTAGCGGACGGCAGCGGAAGCAGCTTCGCGACGACGTGGAGCGCCTGATCGCTTCGCTTGACTCAGGTGACGGTGTTCTCGTTATGGTTGATAGCCCCGGGGGGACACCGGCGAATATCTGTCTCGAGGCGGCACGTGGGAAGGACAAGGTGGAGGTTCTAGCCAGCGTCAACCTCCCAATGCTCATGTGCCTCATAGATAGGAAGGACCGGGAGACGGTTCATTCCCTTGCTCAGAGTGCTATTTCTGCGGGCAAGGCCACGATAATAAACCTGACGGATGCCATGAGCGGCTGTGAGGAGATTGATGGGGGAAAGAGCGGCGGAGTTAAATGAGCATCGAGCTTGTTCGACTTGACGATAGACTCATCCACGGACAAGTCGTGGCCGGATGGGTCAAGGTTCTCTCCTGCACCAGAATAGTCGTCGTTGACGACGAGGTGGCCCACGATCCGTTTGAGGAGAGCCTTATGCGGATAGCTGTGCCCGAGGGGATCGATGTTGAGCTTTTGGCGGCTGCTGACTGCGACGGTCTTTATCAGGAGCTGGACAGGTCGCCCAGGAAGACTATTCTGCTATTCTCCGGGGTAGCAGACATACTGGAGCTGTTTTCGCACGGGAAGCTTCCATTGCCCAAGCTGAACATCGGCGGCGTTGCCTTTTCCGAAGGCCGTGAACAGCTTACAGAGTCGCTATTCCTTTCCGAGGAGGAGATCAGGATGTTGGCGAAAATGGCCAACTCCGGCGTATATGTGGAGGTCCGTCCGACACCATTTGACAAAGCCATTGACTTCCACGAGCTCCTGAAGGTCCGGGACGCCAGGCGACTAGCGGAGGGCTGAGTGATGCCGGCACCCTTGTTGAAACTGGCAGTCCTAATGAGCGCGGCTGGCGCTCTGATCTCCCTCGATGAAAACGTCCTCTTCCGGGGCATGTTTGCTCAACCCATCGCTTGCGGCTCGATCTTGGGCCTGTTGACGGGAGACCTGCGGCACGGTGTGGCCGTGGGAGCGATACTGCAATTGCTCTGGCTGTTCGACGTGCCGGCTGGAGGCTTCATAAGCATCGACTACACATCATGCACTGCCGTCTCTACCATCCTGATGATCGTCTCCTTGAGAGCTGGCATGCCCGAGAAGACCGCTTATGTCCTGGCGCTTCCGGCTTTCGTCCTCTTGGGGCTCCTTGTCGGCGCACTGTCATCCCACCTGATGAAACGTTTGCGCAAGTTCAACGAGGTATTGGTCGAGAGAGCTATCGTAGGCCTCGAAAAGGGGAAGCTATCGGCAGTGGCAACCAATAACCTTATGGGATTACCGTTAGCGTTCGGCCAGACCTTCTGTCTGCTTCTGGCTGCGACTGTAGGAGGCGGGATGCTGTTGGTCCCGGTGCTTCTTAAGATTGCGCCTCGCATTCACGGGACGTGCCCGTGGCTTGCAGTGGCGCTGCTTGCGGCTGGCATTGGGATAGGGCTTCGCGGCTTGGGAGAACATCATAGCGTATTATTCTCCCTTCTATCGATGGCTGCGGCATTCATAATGATACGATTCAAGATGCTGGCGCCGTCTCTTCTGGCCGCCCTAGTTATCTTGAGCTGTTTGATCATCTTCCTCCTATGGCAGGGGCTGAGGCCAGATGAAAGATAGCGCTGAGCTGCCCAGGATTCCTCGACGCGCTCGCATCTCAATCGCTCTGCGGACGTTCCTACTTGAGGCTGGCTGGAACAACAGAGGCAAGCAGAACCTGGGCTTCTGCTTCTCAATCTTGCCAGCACTGAAAACGCTCTATTCGGGCAACGCACTGATCGAGGCGGCCAAGAGGCATCTTTCGGTGTTCAATACCAACCCGTGCTTTTCTGGCCTAGTGGCTGGAGCGATCGTGGAGCAGGAGGCCCATGAGCAAGTGAAAGAGAAACTGAGCGGCCCCAGAATGCCCCGTATGAAATCCACGTTGGGCAGCACGTTCGGCGCTCTTGGTGATGACCTAATATGGTTGTCGTTCAAACCCTTTCTGGCAGTCTTGGCGGTTCTTTTGTTCCTACTTGGGCACGAGTGGGCGTTCCTCTGGCTGGTGGTCCCTTTCTCGCTGGCAAATATCATCCTTCGCTTCAGGGGTGTCGAGCTCGGACTAAGAGGCGCCACAGCTGTCCGCTGCTACTTTGAGAAAACCAATCCAAAACACGCATCGGCTGCCCTGAAGCGGGCGACATGTGTACTACTCGGTGCGCTCGCCGGCGTCTTGCTCTCATGGGATTACAGCTCGTTTGCGGAATGCAGCATCCATTGGTTCGGTTTCATATCTGTTTTGCCAATTATCGTTGTTTGTTTTATTCTTCGGTCTAGGAATGTCTCATCAGGAAAAGTCGGGGCTGTCATCTGCGCCCTGGTTCTCGTTGGGATTCTGCTAACTCTATGATCTACACCACCAGTGAGCTCTTTTAATGCGTGAGGAACAGGTAACGATCAAAGACGAGTTTGGGATGCACTTAAGATCGATTATGTCCCTTGTGGAAATGGCCAAGTCATTCAAATCAGACATAGGGGTGCAGTTCAGGGACGATATCGCTGATGGAAAGAGCCCCTGGGCACTCCTCGCGTTGGGCATTATCGCTGGTAGCAGGATAACGCTGCGTGCAGAGGGCGCCGATGAGAACGAGGCCATGGCGAAACTGCTCCAACTGGCCGAGAACAATTTCATGCGGCCAAATGAGGCGGACAGATGAGGCGGATTTTCTCTGGGATTAAGGCCTCGCCAGGGATAGCGATCGGCCGCGCGTTCATACTTGACAGGACTCTCCAGCCGGTTGAGAGAAAAACCATTCCGGATAAGCAAGTCTCCAAACAAATGAAGGCATTTCTCTCAGCCATCAAGAAATCCATGAAGGAGATCGAGACTATACGGGCGAGTCTGGGACCCGACAAGGCCAAAGAGCTATCCACAGTCTTGGACACCCACATCATGCTTCTAAAGGACGATGCCCTCCAAAGCGACGTCATCAAGATCATTGAGGAACAGAAGGTTAACGCCTCGTGGGCGGTCACGGAGCATGTGGGTCGGTTCAACGAAATGCTGGCGAGCTTAAGTGGCGAGTATCTTTCTAGCCGTGTGGCGGACCTGAACGATATCAAGAACCGCATACTCCGAAATCTCGGCCCGGGCGGTGGAATATGCCGTCTGGACGAGGCCCCGGAAGGCTCAATTATAGTGGCACAGGATATCAACCCGTCGGAGGCCGTGCAGATAGATACTGAACGGATAGTGGGATTCGTAACAGAGCTCGGCAGCAAGACATCGCACTCGGCCATAATCGCAAAGGCGCACGAAATACCGGCCGTTGTCGGCGTCACAGGCGTGCTCCAGAGCGTCAAACAGGGAACCAGAATGATTGTCGATGGGATTGATGGCAAGGTCATCCTTTCGCCAACCTGGAAACAGGTAGCCGAATATGAAAATAAGCAGCGGTCCTACAAGTACTACGTTACGGAGCTGCTCTCTGCGGCTGATTTGCCGGCCGAGAGCAGGGACGGCTTCAGGCTCGCGATCGAGGCCAACATCGAATCGCCGGCGGACGTAAAGACCGCTCTTAGGCACGGCGCGGCCGGCATCGGCCTTTATAGAACCGAGTATCTCTTCATAAGCGAAGGACGCATCCCCACCCAGGAGGAGCATCTCTCTAGCTACAAGCAGGTCGCGGAGGAGATCGCTCCGCATTCGGCAACAATCAGGACAATCGACATCGGCGGCGAGAAGCTTGTTGATGCGGTCGAGATGCCTCCGCAGCGTAATCCGGCCCTCGGCCTCCGCGCGATACGGCTCTGTTTCGCCCGGCGGGATATTTTCAAAAACCAGATCAAGGGAATACTCAGAGCAGGCGTTCATGGAAACCTCAAGATCATGTTCCCCATGATAAGTGGTATCGAGGAGCTCAAGAAAGGCAAAGCGATGATTGAGGAGTGCAAGAAAGAGCTGAGGAAAGCACACACAGCCTTCAACGCCGATATGGAAGTTGGTATTATGATCGAGATACCGTCAGCCGCGTTAACCGCCGATATCCTCGCACCGGAATGCGATTTTTTCAGCATAGGGACAAATGATCTCATTCAATATTCTCTTGCCATAGACAGAGCTAACGAAGAGGTCGCATACCTCTATAACCCCCTGCATCCGGCAGTCCTCAGAACCATCAAGATGGTTGTGGATGCCGCCCACCGCCACAAGGTCCGTGTGGGTGTCTGTGGGGAGATGGCGGGCGAGCCGCTCTACACACTCATGCTTATGGGCCTCGGCGTCGATGAACTGAGCATGAACCCTGTCGCTATCCCAGCCGTAAAAAAGGTCATCAGGAGCTCGCTACTATGCGAATCCCTCGAAATAGCCCGTAAAGCGCTCCGCTTCCAGACGGCGCATGAGGTCGAAGCTTACATCTACAACGTGATGTCCAGGCACTATCCGCAGGAGATCGCCGCCTCACTCTTCTTCTGAGTGCCCACGGCACTCGGATACATCTTTCCGCCAACGAATGCAGCTGGTCGGCTCGCACGTAAACAGGCTTTCTAGGCAGGAATCGATATTGGAGGCATCTTGAAGGAGTTATCGGCAATAGGAGAGGTCGCCGTCATCTATCTGAGACCGAGTAAGGTCAATCCCCGAGAGCACATCGCAGTTATCCGAATGTCAGATAAGCAACGCAAACTCGCACAAATCCTGAACCTCGCGCCGAACCTCATCGCAGGGTAATACACGCAACATCATCCCCATCCTGCTCTGCAACTCCGATCTCAACCATATCACTTCAGTAACTAGAAAATTGAGGCCATGAATTCTCTTGAACTGGTCGGGAATGTTTGTTAGTTTCGCCGATTGACCGCCTGGCTAGAATGTTAGGCCTTAGTGCTCAGTGATGGGCTTAGGGGATGAACGTTGGCAGTTTCCTCATATGGCTCGCGGTATTCTGCAGGCTCTGCCGTCCCTTTGATGGTTGGACGGCAGCCCAATACAAGGGGCAGCCACCGTCTTTCCCCGAATTGACTAGGCGACTTGGCGCCTTCGTGTGCCACACTTTGGAGGGCAGATTCGTGGAACGGGGTTTTCTCAGTCCTTTGTTTGTTTCAGTCTGTTTCATTCTGTTGTTATCGGCTGGGGCAGTGGCTTTGCCGTTAGGACTTGGCTCGTATAGCTTTGATCCAGCGGTCTCAGGCACACCCGACTTGCCGCCAGCGCTGCGGGTTTCCGAATGTGCTCCCGGTGTTGACGGGTATTATATTGTCCAGTTTAGCAGGCCCATTCACAGGCAGTTTAGGCATTCTTTGGTTGGGACGGGTGCGGAACTAATGGGCTACGTCCCAACTTTTGCGTTCGTCTGTAGAATGTCCAGAGAGACGGCTGTCTCCGTCAAGAGACTCAATGGAGTTATCTACGTCGGGATATTCCAGCCGGCCTTCAAGCTGCCGCCATACTTCCAGCCGCACCGCATCGACGAGTTTCTCTCCGAGCCGGAGCGAGGCGCCATCATCGAGCTCGTTGTACAGGCCTTCCGAGGCACCGATGTTGGGGAGATCGAGAGGGAGGTTGAGGCGATCGATGAGCGGGTTTCCATTGTTGGGAGTTGCTGCGTTCAGCGTCGTCCTCGGCTGAGGGTCTTGGTTCCGGAGGAGGTCTTCACGAGCGTGGTCTATTCGATGGCGCGTATTCTTGACGTAGAGTGGATTGAGCACTACCTGCCGCCGGTTTTGCTTAACGAGAAGGCGCGATGGGTTGTTCAGTCCTACGAGAACGATTACACGCCCATCTGGGACCACGGGATAACGGGTGCAGGCCAGATCGTGGGGATCGGCGACACCGGCGTCGATGCTGACATGTGCTTTTTTTACGATGAGGAGGAGGGTCTTCCTGACGACACAGTCAACCCCGATCAAAGGAAGATCATCGTGTACTACGACATCGCGGGGAACGGTGACTGGGACGGCTACGGCCACGGGACCCACACTTCGTGCTCGATAGCGGGCGATAACTCTGCGCACGAGCATGAGTATGACACGAACGATGGTATTGCTTATGACGCCAAGTTGGTGTTTCAGGACATTGGCCGAGGCGGGTCGCTGACCCTGCCGGACGATCTTTATGGCGATTACTTCCTCCAGGCCTACGCCGCCGGGGCAACGCTTCATTCGAACAGCTGGGGCTATACCTATGATACCTCCTACAATTCCTCCAGCCAGGATTGTGATGCGTTTATGTGGGACTATAAGGATTTCTTGATTCTCTTCTCGGCCGGTAACGGCCACTCTTATGGAATACGCGTAACAAGTCCTGCAACCGCCAAAAGCATCATCACTTCAGGCGCCAGTGAGAACGCTTGGTCTGGCTATAACCCTGAGAATATGGCCAATTTCAGCAGTCACGGCCCGGCGGACGATGGCCGTCTGAAGCCCACCGTTACGGCGCCTGGCCACCAGGTCGATTCTGCCGACTGCGATTTCGACATCGAGTCGTATAACTGCGGGACCGCAAAGCACTCAGGAACAAGCATGTCCTGCCCTGTCCACGCAGGATGCGGTGCGCTCGTCAGACAGTATTTCACAGAAGGCTACTACCCGTCGGGCGAGGCGATTGAGGGAGACGCGTTGGAGCCGAGTAACGCTCTTCTAAAGGCCGTTTTGGTTAACAGCGGCAAGAACATGACCGGGTCCTACACGGACGGCGACATCCCATCAAACGGTCAGGGCTGGGGCCGCGTGTTGCTCGCTGATACTCTGCATTTTTCGGACGATGACATCCATCTGATCGTGGTGGATGAGACGACCGGACTCTCAACATCAGACGAGGCGCCGTTCGAGTATGAGGTTGACGGTTCGAGCAAGCTGGAGGTAACGCTCGTCTGGACCGACTATCCGGGTGAGCTCTATTCTAACCCGAGCCTCGTGAACGACCTTGACCTCGTCGTGTCCGGCCCGTCCGGGACATTCAAGGGGAACAATTACTCAGACGGTCAGTCGGAGGAGGGCGCCACCGCAGACCACTTGAACCCAACAGAGGCGGTGCAGCTGAACAGCCCGGAGCCTGGCACATACACGGTTACAGTTACTGGCTACAACGTACCGGAGGGGCCTCAGCCATTCGCGCTAGTCATAGTCGGCGCAAGCGAGTTCGTTGGCGGCCCGTGGCCAATGTTCATGCACGACAGGACGCACAGCTGCATCGGCGAAGGTGATCTGCCAGGCTCGGTCGGCATCGAATGGTCTTATGAGACTGGTGATTCGGTCAAATCATCGCCAATAATTGATGCGAAGGGCAACGTTTACTTTGGCAGTGACGATGGCAAGCTGTATATAATCGACGAACACGGGTCCCTGAACGCTACGTATGACGCGGGATCGCCCATATCATCGACCCCATCTATCTACACCGCAGGCGACATATTCTTCGGCGCTGAAGACGGAAAGATATACTGCCTGACGTCGGATGGCTCATTCAAATGGACTTACGACACCGGCTCGGCGATCTCGTCTTCCCCAGTCATTGGTCCCCACGGCTCGCTTTATATAGGCACGGCAGATGGCAACCTCTTCTCAACATCGGTTACCGGGAACCTCAGATGGAGCTATGAGACGGAGGGCAGTGTCGTGAGCTCACCGGCGGTCGGCGCTGATTGCCTCATCAGGTTCGGCTCAAATGACGGCTTGTTTCGAGTAGTCGATTCATCAGGCGATCTGGTAGGCAGCTACCAGACCTCCGGCGAGGTCAAGAGCTCGGCTGCTATAACAGAAGAGGGCGTCTCCTATTTCGGCTCGGACGACGGCTGCCTGTATGCTGTTGAATCTGATGGCTCGCTTCGCTGGTCCGTCGAGTTGGGCTCCGCAGTGGGTGAGTGTTCTCCCGCGATGGATGCTGGCGGCAACGTCTATATAGGCGCGAGCGGCGGGAACTTCTTTAAGTTCAATTCATACGGGACCCTCCGCTGGAGTTATGATGCGCAGAGCGCCGTTTCGGGGGCGCCCGCCATTGGACAGAATGACCGAGTAGTATTCGGGACCCAGGACGGCGTGCTCTATTGCCTTTCCTCTTACGGGTCCCTGGTCTGGTCCTATGAGGCTGGTTCTGAGGTCGGGACCTCAGTCGTGATTGCCGGAGAACTGAACTTCATGTTTGGCCTCCGGAACGGGAAGGTCATTTCGGCGACGCGTTCCAACGCGGATCCGAACCTCACAAACGGCGATGTTTCTCCCGACAGCGGCGACAAGGATACCACATTCACCTACACGGTAGATTACTACGATGCCGACGAAGATGACCCTGAGGAGATACTGGTCTATATCGACGGCACCCCACACGAGATGTCGCTTGATTCGGGCGATTCGCACAACGGAACCTATACGTACTCCACAACGCTTTCCGAGGGCTATCATGAGTTCTATTTTGCCTGCGAGGACGTCTGTGGGGGCAGGGGCCGCGATCCTGAGACCGGGACGTACGACGGCCCATCAGTGAACTATGGCCCCGCGCTGTCCGATGGCGACGTCGAGCCCGACAGTGGCACCGAGGAAGAGACGTTCACGTATTCTGTCTATTACTACGATCAGGATGGTAGTTCTCCGATTCTTGAACTTGTCTATATTGACGGCGCCTCGCACACAATGACGCTGTATTCCGGCGATGCAGCCGACGGTGAATATCGCTACGAGACGACGCTGAGCCACGGCGGGCACGAGTTCTATTTTTTCTTCACTGACGAGGACGGCTCGTCGGTGCGGCTGCCGAAGCACGGCTCGTATGATGGTCCGGACGTTACGGACGACTACGAGCCAGATGATTGTTGTGAGGATGCCAAGGAGCTTGAGACGGACGGAACCAAGCAGGATCGCTCGCTGTATCCGGCCGCCGACGAGGACTGGGCTTACCTCGAGGCGATAGCGGACGCGGAATACGTGATACAGACCTCAGAACTCGACGGCTGCGACACACACCTTTACCTCTATGAGGACGATTGCGAGACGTTGATCGATGAGGACGACAACAGCGGGGGCGGCTATGCCTCGAAAGTAGAGTGGACCTGCACAGCCAGCGGCACATACTACGTCAAGGTCGAGGATAATAGCGAGTCCAGCACCGGTGGATATAAACTCTCCGCCGAGATTAACAGAGGCCCGGAGCTTTCGGATGGCTCGGTCTCGCCAGATTCCGGAAACAGCTCGACCAATTTCACATACACGGTTGCCTACTTTGACGCGGACGACGACGCGCCCGCAAGGATTGAGGTCCTCATAGATGGCGAGTCACACGGGATGACTCTGGATTCTGGCGACGCCGCTGACGGGAGATATACGTACACAACGACGCTTTCCGGAGGTGGGCACGATTACCACTTTGAGTGTGACGACGAAAGAGGCGCCTCGGACAGATTGCCGGTGAGCGGTGAGTATGATGGCCCGTCGGTCAGCTACGATCCGGAGCTTTCGCACGGATATGTTGACCCACCGTCCGGCAACGAGGATACAGACTTCACGTATTATGTTGACTATTATGACCAGGAGAGCGAAGCGCCGGCGGTAAAGTGCGTCTATATTGATGATGCGACACATGAGATGTCGCTTGCATCCGGCGAGGCGTTCGATGGCACCTACAGTTTTGAGACGAGCCTCTCAGAGGGTGCCCACACCTATTACTTCTATTTCGAGGACACAGGCGGCGGCAAATGCCGTCTTCCATCGTCAGGCTACTACTACGGGCCGTCATTTGGGATATGGCCAACCTTCCAATTCGATAACCAGAGAACTGGCTGGTCCCCTTATCTTGCTCCGCTTGCACCAGAGATAAGATGGTCATTTGAGGCGCAAGGTCAGATTCGTTCCGCTCCGGTCATATCTTCCGGCAATGAGGTCTGTTTTGGCGACTATGAACACAACTTGCTTTATTGTCTCGATTCGTCCGGGGCGCTTCTATGGACGTTCGAGACGAAGGGGAGGATAGACAGCCCCGCAGCACTGAACAGCGACGACGAGATCGTCTTTGGCAGCTGGGACGATAATCTCTATTGCTTGGCATCATCGGGGACGCTTCTGTGGTCGTTCGACTCGGGCGGTGACATCTCAAACAGCGGGCCTGCCACTGGACCGGAAGATGAGGTCTATTTCTGCTCTGCAACAAGTAACAAACTCTACTCGGTCGATTCTTCCGGAGGCTTCCTCTGGAGCTTTGAGGCCGATGACAAGATCGACTCCACGCCCAGCCTCACGGAGGATGGCACGGTCCTGTTCAGCAGCAGGGACCAGAAATGCTACGCGGTGTCTGCCGATGGCGATCTCGTCTGGTCGTTCGACTCCGGCGCCGCAATCAACGTCGCGCCTACGGTGCTGCAGAGTGGGAACATCGCATTCGGGAACTGGGAGGGAACGGTCTATTGCCTCGACTCTACCGGTTCGGTCGAATGGTACTATGATACGGACAGTCCGATAAAATCATCGGGAGCGGCCGATTGCAATTGCACATTCGTTGTCGGGACCGAGGAGGGTGCGTTTTACGCCATCGAGTCCGACGGGACGCTGAGGTGGACATACGATGTAGAAGGCAAGGCTATCTCCGCCATAATCGACCGGGACGGCGTGGCGGTTCTTGCTTGTGAGGACGGCTATCTGGCTGTGGTTGACATCAGCGACGGTTCTGAGCGGTGGCAGATCGACCTGGGCGGCAGCATCACCTCGCCCCTGGCCCTCGACAGCGAGGGGGTTCTTCTCCTGGGCCTCGAAGACGGCAGTCTGGTTGCCGTTGGCAACTACGATTCGGGCCTTTCTGACGGCCAAGTTGCGCCAACCAGAGGGACAAGCGATACCGATTTCATTTACACGGTCAAGTACTGTAGCTACACACACTACGCCCCCGATGAGGCTCTCGTCTATATCGACGGCGAATCGCACGAGATGACGCTTGACGACGGCTTTGCATACTGCGGCGTTTATGCGTTCACCACGAAGCTCGCCGAGGGGAGTCACCACTACTACTTCCACTTCACTGACGAGAAGGCCAACGAATACAGGCTCCCAGAGACTGGTGCGTATGATGGCCCGGAAGTATCGGACGAAGCGGCAGGGCCATGGCCGATGTTCAAGCATGACATGCCTCATTCGTCGCTGTCTGAGTATTATGGGCCTGTAAGCTGTGAACCGGCCTGGAGTTACAGCACCGGCAGCGAGGCTATTTCATCCTCGGTCGCGATTGACGCCGATTCTTACTACTACTTTGGCTGCGAGGACGGCTACTTTTACTGTTTGGACTCATCCGGATCACCTCAATGGAGCTATGAAACAGGCGACAGCGTAACGAGTTCCCCGGCCGTATCAGGCTACGGCAACATCTACGTCGGTTCGGACGACGAGTACCTCTATGCCTTCTCATCAGAGGGCGACGTGCTTTGGTCATACGATGTTGAGGCCTCGGTGGGCCGTTGCTCGCCCAATATAGACGGCAATGACGGCACAATATACATGGGGACGCTGCAAGACGCTCACCTCTGGGCAATAAATTCAGACGGCACGCTGAAGTGGAGCTTCTACACCGAATGTGAAATAGACGGCTCTCCGGCTATCGATGAGGCTGGTAACGTCTATTTCGGGAGAGAGGATGGGTACCTCTACTGCCTCGACAGCGACGGTTCGGCCAAATGGTCATATTACTGCGGTCAGCCCGTCAGGTCTAGCCCCTCGATTGACAGCACCGGTGACATCTACTTCAGCTGCGACGATGGATACCTGTACGTGCTCGATTCGGATGGCTCACTCGACTGGAGCTTCTCCCTCGGGGGCAAGGAGACAACGCTTTACGGAAGCCCCGCCGTTGACGAGAACCTGGGCGTGGTTTATGTCGGCTCGTCGGACGAGAAGTTCTACGCAATAAATACCGATGCGGTGCTGAACTGGACCTTCAACGGCGGAGGGCTTTGGGAGGGTTCGCCCGCGCTGGATCAGGCCGGCCGGGTCTATGCCGGCTCCCTCGACAGCAAACTCTACTGTTTCTCGCCCGGCGGTGAGATCATCTGGTCATACAACATGGGCGCCGACGTCAGCGCCTCGTGTGCGATAGGTGCCGACGGGAGCCTTCTGGTTGGGAACTCGGACGGTTTGCTCTTCAAGTTCGATAAGACCTCCGGGGGCCTTTCGGACGGCCGCGTCACGCCGACGTCGGGTAGCACCGACACCAACTTCAAGTACCGCGTCTATTACTGCAACGACTATGGCTACGACCCGACCGTCGCAAAGGTCCATATCGACGATGACGCAGGGCACGAGATGACGCTTGAGTCGGGCGACCCTAACTACGGCACGTATAAGTACACGACGAAGCTTGATGAGGGTGACCACAATTTCTACTTCTATTTCGAGGACACGTCAGGCGAGAGCTACAGGTTGCCGGAAGAGGGCACTTACGACGGTCCTTACGTGAGTGAGGGCTCACCCCACCCGTGGCCGATGTTCAGGCACGACAGGAAGCACACGAGCTGCACTGACTTTGAGGGTCCACTGACGCCGCTCATCAAGTGGACGTTCGACTACTCAGAGGTTGACCCGATCAACATGACAACCCCGACGGTTGACTACGATGGGAATATATATTTTGGCTCTCAGAACGGGGACCCGACCAAGTTCTACTCGCTCAACTCAGCTGGCGAGATTCGCTGGACGTTTGACCTTGACCCTTGCAGAATAAACGCCTCGGCAGCGCTTTCAAACGATGGTATCCTATATTTCCCCACATCCCGCTCCTATCTGTACGCGATCACGGTTGACGGCGAGGTGCAGTGGAGCTACCACATGGGGGATACGCACGAGATCTGCTCACCCGTGATAGGTGCTGACGGGAGCATATACCTCGGCGGGGAAAGCCCATACAAGTTCTATGCGATATCGTCCGCCGGCGACCTTCTCTGGAGCTACGACGTTGGAGGGAGCATCGTCTCTTCTCCGGCGCTTGGCGAGGATGACGTGATCTGTTTCGGCTGCCACGATAACAAGCTCTATGCGTTAGAATCAGATGGTTCGTTCAAATGGAGCTATCAGACCGGCGGCCTGATCGACCCTTCGCCCTCAATAGACGATGAAGGCAATATATACTTTGGTTCAAACGACCAGAAGTTCTATGCCCTTGAGTCCGATGGGAGTTTCAAGTGGTCATATAACACCGGCTCGCCGACCTTCTCGTCTCCCGCTCTGGCGACCGACGGCACGATATACTTCGGGGTCGAGGCAGCCAAAATATTTGCCCTCAACTCGGACGGCTCGTTTAAGTGGACATATCAAACCACTAATTCCGTCCAGGGCAGCCCATTCGTGGACAAGTTCGGTGATATATACATCGGCAGCAATAAGCCCGGCTACAGGGGTGAAATACTCGCCTTGCACCCAGACGGGTCGCTAAAGTGGTCATACGAGACTGGGGAGTGGGTGACGGGGTCCCCGTCCCACGACTCGTACTGCAACCTTTATCTAACCAGCTGGGACGGCATCCTGCGCTGCTTCACCAACTACGATGAGGGCCTCTCCGATCCCCAGGTTCTTCCCGACTGCGGGACAACCGAGACTAAGTTCGCCTACGAAGTCAAGTATTTCAACGTCTATGGTTATGACGCGGTCGAGGCGTTGGTCTATACTAACGGCGACCCCCACGAGATGCACATCGAGTACGGCAGCGCCCACAACGGGATATTCCGCTACCACGAGAAGCTATCTGAGGGCAGGCACGACTATTACTTCTGGTTCGAGAATGACAATGGGGCCACCTATCGCTCACCTGAGGCCGGCACGTTCGACGGGCCCGAGGTTTCAGAAGGTAATAGAGGGCCCTGGCCCAGCTATCAGAACAGTGGGGCCAACCAGGGCAGGAGCGAGTATCGTGGCCCGGCCTCTCCGGAGTTCAAGTGGTCGTACGATGGGACGGGGGAGCTGTTGTCCTCTCCAGTTTTGGGGCTCGATGGCTCGATCTATGTCGGTAGCAACACACAGAACAAGCTCTGGGCCTTCAACAGCGACGGTTCTCTCAACTGGACGTACGATTGCTACGATGGTATCCACGCGACCCCTGTGGTTGATAACGATGGCAACGTCTATGCCGGCTGCAATGACAACCGCCTCTATTCGTTTGACTCCAGTGGGAGCTTTCGGTGGAGCTACCAGGCGGGGGATTGGGTCCACGCCTCTCCGAAGGTCACCGATTGTGGCCGGGTCTATTTCGCCAGCTGGGACGGGAAGCTCTATGCGTTGGAGAGTGATGGGACGTTGCTTTGGACTTACGTTTATAGTGGCTTGGTCTATCAGGCGCCGGCGATTACGCACAGTGGGGGCGTTGTGATCGCGACATATGACGGCCGGGTCAACCGATTGGATAATGAAGGTAACGTCGAGTGGTCGCGCACATTCCAAGGGTCAAACTTCGAGGCAGCGCCGACGGTTTCGGATGATCAGCGTGTCTATATCGGTGAGACGGGCAGTCAAGGGCGCCTCTTTGCCATCGATTATATGGGGTATCTTATGTGGTCTTTCGAGACCGGAAGCTCCCTCGACAGATGCTCGACAGCCATTGGGGAGGACGGGACTGTTTATGTGACCAATCAAGCAGGATACTTGTTTGCCGTAGAAAGCGATGGGAATCTCCGGTGGTCATACGACTTCGAGTACGACGGGACGGTGTGGAGCTCCCCGACCATTGACAACGACGGCGTCATATATTTCGGGGCGAGGAACCACAAGCTATTCGCCATCAATAGCAACGGCACGTTGAAATGGAGCTACGATGCTGGCGAGAACATCGACTGCACGCCGTGCCTCACCGAGGGGGGCCAGATCATCTTTGGGACCGGGTATCTAGGCGATAAGCTCATCTGCCTCGGCAACACCGCCCCAGAACTCTCCAACGGCTCTGTCAGCCCCGAATCTGGCAGTCCGTCAACGACGTTTACTTATTCGGTCGATTATTATGATGCCGACGGCGAGGCCCCGGCCGAGAAGCTGGTCCATGTAGATGACGAACCGTTCGAGATGACGCTCGATTCTGGCGACGCCCACGACGGGACCTACGCGTATCAGACCACGCTTAATTCCGGCAGCCACGACTACTACTTCTCTTTTGAGGACGAAAGCGGCGGCTCGGACCGGTTGCCCGCCTCAGGAAGTTACGATGGCCCTGACGTCAGCTACGACCCTGAACTGTCGGACGGCGGCGTCGATCCCGACTCTGGAACAACCTCGACGCTGTTCACGTATAGCGTTGACTTCTTCGATGGCGATGACAACGCACCGACCTCGATACTCGTTTATATAGACGGCGAGTCGTACGGTCTCACGCTTGAGAGCGGCGATGCCTGGGATGGCGCCTACGAGTACAGCATTTATCTCTCTGAGGGGGCGCACGGCTTTTATTTCTACGCGGAGACTGCGGACGGCTCTGACAGACTCCCCGAATCGGGCACTTACGACGGCCCCGACGTCAATTGTAACCCAGTGCTCTCGGACGGCACGGTCGATCCCGAATCAGGCACATCTGCCACGGTCTTTGAGTACTCCGTCCATTACTACGATGCCGACCAGGATACCCCGAGTGAGAAGGTTGTTCACATAGACGGCGCTCCCAAGACGATGACGCTTGACTCCGGTAACCCCGCCGATGGCGTCTATACCTACACGACGCAGCTCAGCCAAGGGTCACACTACTACTGCTTCTACTTCGAGGATGGTAACGGCAGTAGCGATCGGCTGCCGGCTTCAGGTGATAATGACGGGCCGGAAGTGAACTATGTCCCGACGCTCTCGGATGGGGCGGTTGACCCGACATTCGCCGGCGTCAGCACCACGTTCGCCTATAGCGTTAGGTATTACGACGCCGACGGCAACGCGCCCCCGACCGCCTCGGTCATCGTCGATGGCGCCGCGCACTCGATGGCGCTTTCAGACGGCGGTCCGGGGGACGGGTGGTATGAGTACGAGACTACGCTGTCAGAGGGCAGGCACGATTACTACTTCTTCTTCGACGATGGAGACGGGGACAGGGCCAGGCTGCCTTCCTCTGGCGATTACGAAGGACCGAGGGTAGGCGATGACCACGAGCCGGACGACGCTTGCGCCTCAGCAGGCACGATAGCCACAACCGGGCAGGCGCAGGAGAGAACGCTCGTCCCCTCCGAGGACGAAGACTGGGTCTCCTTCGACGCGGATGCAGAGGCAAAATACACGATAGAGACAAGCAATCTGGGCGAAGATTGCGATACGGTAATGGAGCTCTATCAGTCGGATTGCTCCTCGTTAATAGACAGCGACGATGAGAGTGGCGAGGGACACGGCTCGTTGATAGTCTTTGTCCCTGCCACGGCCGCGACGTATTATGTCCGCGTATTCCCTTACGACTCGGAGACGGGCGGCAGCTACGAGCTGAGCGTCAGGAAGAACACTAACCCGACGCTGTCGGGTGGTTCCGTCTCGCCTTCTTCAGGGGACACCGACACCGAGTTTGAATACACAGTTCATTACTACGATGCCGACGGTGACGCCCCTGCTGCCAAGAACGTCCTGATCGGCGGTGCGGTCCACGCGATGAGCCTCGATTCAGGGGACGCTTCAGACGGCGCCTATATATACACAACCACGTTATCGGGAGGGCAGCATGAATACCACTTCATCTTCTCTGACGGCGATGGTGGGAGCGACAGGCTCCCCGCAAGCGGAGAGTACGATGGTCCGGACGTCAACTTTGACCCCGAGCTAGCCAACGGCTACGTTACGCCGGGAAATGGCGGTGGCGAGACAGAGTTCACATACAGGGTCAACTACTACGATGAGGACGGGGACGACCCGCTCTACCCATACGTCTATATCGACGATTCGCCCCATGAGATGACGCTCGAATCGGGCAGTTCCGCGAGCGGGATTTACTCCTACGCCACCACGCTCTCGGGCGGGTCACACACCTACTACTTCGAGTTCGAGGATACACCGGGTGGCAAAGACAGGGAACCCGAATCAGGCAGCTACGATGGACCTTCAGTCAATATCGACCCGGAGCTTTCCAACGGTGACGTTAATCCCGATCACGGCAACGGCGAGACGGAATTCGAGTTCTCAGTCCATTATTATGATGATGAAGGTGAGTCGCCAAACTCGATACAGGTTGTGATCGATGACGCCGCGGTTGATCTTTCGTTCTCTTCGGGCGACCCTGCCGATGGGACGTACTCAACTCTGAGCACGCTTTCTTCCGGAAGCCACGAGTTCTACTTCACGACCGAGGACCCACTTGGCGGCACGGCTCGGTATCCCGAGTCGGGCGCCATTGATGGGCCAATTGTATCCTACGATCCTGTTCTCTCGGCCGGAGCCGTCTCGCCTGAATACGGTTCCGAGTCAACATTGTTCGCTTTCTCTGTGCATTATTATGACCAGGACGGCGACGAGCCTGACGAGATTCTGGCCCTGGTGGACGAAGAGCAACACTCGATGACGCTCACAGATGGCGATGCTGCCGACGGGACTTACAAATACGAGACAGGCGGCCTATCGGAGGGGACACATGACTTCTATTTCACCGCTGAGGATACGTGGGGCGCGGATGATCGCCACCCCGAAGAGGGCGATTTCTCCGGACCTACGGTTGACACCATGAAGCCGACCTCCGAATGCTCCTCGCCGCAATACGCGACGGGCGATATCGAGATAGCGTTCACGGCCTCTGACAACGATGGCGGCAGGGGTCTGGCCTACACCAGGCTCTGGTTCAAATACGAGGAGGGTGATTTCGAGTACTCCGGACTCTCCGAAGAAGGCACGGAGGGGACAATTGTCTTCACACCGGAGTCGGGCGAGGGTACCTACTACTTCTATACCATCGCCACGGACAACGTCGGAAACTCCGAGGACGCGCCCGAAGACCCGGACGATTCCACCCTTTACGACGTCAGCAGCCCGAGCTCCTCATGCGAGGCGCCCGAAAGCCGGAGCGAATCTCCGATCGAGGTCTCCTTTACATCGTCTGATGGGGATGGCAGTGGCGTGGATAAGACGGTCCTTTGGTACGAGCTGGACGACGGCTCATGGACCGATTCTGGGCTCGTAGAGAGCGGAGAGGCTGGTGCATTCTCGTTCGAGCCGGGCGCCGACGGCGTCTATTATTTCTATACCATTGCCTCAGACAACGCCGGCAACGAGGAGGACCCGCCCGGGACGTTCGACGACTCGACGCTCTACGACACAGCGCCTCCCGTCTCCTCGGCGGACTGCGAGTCCGTTACGAACGAGGCCTCCGTAACCATCGACTTTGCCTCTAGCGATGGCGAGGGCAGCGGCGTGGCGTCCACAGCGCTGTGGTACAAGTATGAGAGTGGCTCGTGGCAGGATTCGAGTCAGTCAGAGTCGGGCGAATCGGGTTCTTTCGTCTTCAGTTTCTCTGGCGAGGGCACGTACTATTTCCATAGCATATCAACGGACGAGCTGGGCAACGAGGAGAACCCGCCGTCCAGCGCCGATTGCCAGTGCGAATACGACATTACTGACCCCTCGTCGAGCTGCGAGACGCCCACTTACGCCAAATCGACGCCGATGTCCGTCGATTTCAGCGCCTCGGATTCGGGAACCGGCATCCAGAAAGTTAGGCTCTGGTCCAAGTTTGAGGATGGCAGCTGGGAGGATTCGGGCAAGCAGTCCAGCAGCGCATCGGGCAGCTTCGACTTCAACCTCACCGATGAGGGCACGTACTACTTCTATACAATTGCTACGGACAACGCCAGTAACGAGGAGGCGCCGCCTTCTGGGGCCGATGATTCGACGATATACGACAAGACGAGGCCGGCGTCAGAGGTCACATCGCCCACGTATGCGTATTCTAGCCCCATAGAGGTGGACTTCACGGCAAGTGACTCAGGCGGCAGTGGCCTTCAAGAGACTGCCCTTTGGTATAAGCGTGGTTCTGCTAGTTGGACAGACTCCGGTCTTGACGAGTCCGGCGAATCGGGAACGTTTGAGTTCTCGCCGTCGGCTGACGGGACCTACTACTTCGGTTCCAGGGCGATTGATTATGCTCAGAACCGGGAATCATTGCCCGGGACGCCTGACGACTCGACGGTTTATGACACCAAGCCGCCAACCTCAAGCTGCTCGTGCCAAGACTACACCAACGAAGCCACGACCACTATCTCCTACGGGGCCTCGGATGCTGGCTCGGGCGTCGATACCGTTGCTCTATGGCACAAGTTTGAAAGCAGCGGCTGGACATACACAGGAGAGACCAAATCGGGCGCGGCCGGGACCTTCAGCTACACCTGCGAGCTTGGGGAGGGGCGTTACTACTTCTACACCATCGCCACGGATAACGCCGGACGGGAGGAGTCACCGCCTTCATCGGCGGACTGCGACATTGTCTATGATACGGTCAAACCCTCATCCGAGGCGAGCTCCCCTGACATGGCTAACTCATCGCCAATTATCGTCACGTTCACGGCGTCGGACAATAGCGGCGGCTCGGGCGTCCAGAAGACCGAGCTCTGGTATGCGTTCGAGGGCGGCAGCTTCTCCTATTCCGGGCAATACAAGACGGGCAGCGCAGGCTCCTTCAACCTCACCGCGTCATCCGACGGCACGTACGAGTTCTACACGGTCTGTGTGGATAACGCGGAAAATCGCGAGGAAGCACCGGGCGAGGCGGACGACTCGACTCTGCTGGACACGACCGCGCCCCAATCCAGCTGTAGCGCCCCCGACTGCACCAGCGAAAGCCCGATTCCGGTGGAGTTCACTGCGTCGGACGATGGCTCCGGCGTTGCGTCAACGGCGCTTTTGTATTGCTTCGAGGGTGGCGAGTGGACTGACAGCGGCGTATCCGAGAGCGGGGATTCGGGTGTGTTGTATTTCGAGCCTGACGAGGACGGGACCTATCAGTTCTACACGTTGTCACTGGATGAGGCCGGCAATGTAGAGGACCCGCCGGATGAGGCCGACACAACCAGCAGGTACGACACGGCTGAACCGGCGTCCGCCTGCACCGTGCCTGAGTATGTCAACTCGTCACCGATATCGGTAACATTCGAATCGTCCGATGGCGAAGGCTGCGGCGTTGCATCAACTGTCCTTTGGTTCAGGTTCTCCGATGACGAAGGCGAGACGTGGTCTCCCGACTGGACCGATTCTGGCATCTCGGCAGAAGACGAATCGGGAACGCTTGAGTTTACGCCATCGTCCGGAAATGGTCTCTACGAGTTCTACACGATCTGTTTGGACGCTGCGGGGAACGTCGAGGACCCGCCGGGGGAGGCGGACGACGCGACGGAATTCGATGACCGCGTTCCCATAACCACCTGCGACTGTCCCGAGTGGGCAAGCGGCGCGACGATAAGCGTTGAGTACTTGGCGAAGCCCGGCAGCGAGGGGCTGGACGAGGTGGAGCTTTGGTTCAGGTATTGGTCGGAGGACGGGCATGAGTGGTCTCCCAACTGGACTTTCTCCGGTGAAACAGGCGAGGAGACCGAGGGGGAGATCAGTTTTGGACCCGGCGAGGGAGAGGGCCTCTACGAGTTCTACACGATCGGCGTGAGTGAGCAGGCTTCAAGAGAGAAGGCTCCATCTGAGGCCGACTGCTCGGCCAACTATGACCCGGAAGCTCCCTCATCCTCCTGCGAGTCGGAGACAGGCTGCACCTCGGAGGATAGCGTTGAGATCACGTTCACTGCCGAGGATACGTTTGCGGGTATCGATGCGGTCTATCTATACTACAGACTGGGCGGGGAGTGGACGGAGAGTGGCCTGTATTCTGAGGAGACCTCCGGCCACTTCGAGTTCACGTTCCCCGAAGGCAACGGCCT